>ERZ773245.5-NODE-5-length-269366-cov-25.265214_pt1 | contig 269366 bp, 255 predicted proteins | sample MGYA00580988_ERZ773245 | MGnify/ENA primary metagenome ERZ773245 (study PRJEB29015, sample SAMEA2737792) | human gut metagenome | biome: human gut; feature: human-associated habitat; material: faeces | place: China | collected 2012 ... | reverse complement strand
GTGCGATACTGAATGTTATGTTAAGATAGCAAGCATAGCGAGTGGGCAATTCCAATCGGAGTTGCCCATTTTCTAAAATAAACAGAAATACAAATCGGAATTTGTTAGGAAAAGGTGAATTAAAAGGCGAATGGAGCAAAAAAGTAAAAATGCGATTTCAATTTCAATCATAGGTGGTGCAGATGGTCCTACAAGCGTTTTTACAGCAGGACATTCAAAAAAGCAACCATTAAAGATTAGAATTAAAAATAGCATATATAGATATAAGAGAAAAAAAGTAGAGAAGACAATAGTTGCAAATCCGCATTCTCTTTCTGAAACAGTGCAGTATGCAAAAGATAAATACGAATTGACCGAAACTGCTCCCGCTGATAGAGAATATATTGAACAAATAAAATGTCTAAAAGAGAGTTTGATTTTGCAGTATAAACCAGAACTTTTGGGTGAAATGAAGGATATTCCGGTGCCGGATTTTTCTAATGAAGCATCCGTCAAAGAGTATTTGGGTAAAATAAAGACTCGAAGTGAAATGATTGCTGAAATGCCCGATAGTATAATTCCTATGGATTTTCATTTGTATAAAATAAGAATCGATGATGATTTTCTTGAAATGGAGATAGATTATACTTGGAATATATTTGGATTGTCTTATTCAGGAAATAAGGCGGTAATGAAAAAATTTAAGAAAATATCCGGAGATTTATACAGTTATTATGGTGTTACTGAGGAAGATATTAAAAATAAGACAAAAAGATATTCGTTACTGGTAACGAACTTGAGTTTATAAATTCCAGTTTGCCAACTTGCCCTTTGAGAGAGAAGAAAATCCTTTTATCAAAAGTTTGTGCGATACTGAATGTTATGTTAAGATAGCAAGCATAGCGAGTGGGCAATTCCAAATCGGAGTTGCCCATTTTCTAAATGAAGTACAAATCGAATGTTGGAGGTGTTATGAATGAAAAATAAGAAATTTCCATTTTCAGATGCTCCTAATACAGCGTGCTTTACTTGCTGTCATGTATTAGAGGAAAATAAACCTATATTATATGTTTCTCATGATGAAGATGGATATTGGCAGTTCCTATGTGGTGGAAACCATAAGGAAGAAGATGCAAGAGTGGTTTCATTAGCATCCATTTTAAGTATTGATGAAACAATGGGTGATTTAGTAGAATTGGATTATGGTGAATGTGCGGAAGCAGAAAGTGTTACAAGTGATTGGATTGTAAGACGTATGAATAAATAAAATTTTAGTGTGTCAACTTGCCCTTTGTGAGAGGAGAAATCTTTTCTCAAAGGGCTTTTTTGATTTTGCAAATACTCGCGATATGCAAGTCGAACACCATAATTTATATCCCCTCCGTTATCTGTCTCACTTGCAATGGTGATTCCCCACGGTGTGTGGAAATGTCGCGGAGCGACAAAAAAGGCTCCCTTGAAAAGGGAGCTGGCTACGAACGAAGTGAGTAGACTGAGGGATTAAAAAGTAATTTGCTTTCTATATAAATTCCGTATAACCCCTATGAAATCCCTCCGGCTTGCCTTACGGCAACCCACCTCCCTTTACAAGGGAGGCAGAATCCCTCCGGCTTGCCTTGCGGCAACCCACCTCCCTTTACAAGGGAGGCAAAATCCCTCCGGCTTGCCTTGACGGCGATACGCATTCATTTGCAAGAGAGGTGAAAGGTGCACGGAGGGAGAAATTCAACTGTTATTTTTTATCATACGTGTTTTTTTGAACTGCAAGCCGAAGTTTTTCAACTTATTATTATGACATTTTGCAAAAGAGCAGTTAAAAAGCAAAAAAATGAGCCTGATTTGTCACTTTGTTAAATTATTAATATATAAATATAAATACTAATAATCAACGTCATTGCTATCAATGACGCTTTTCTTTATTGATATTGTTCAAAAACCGATATTGATATTTATTAAAAATATCAATAGAAATATCAATATTAAGGTGATAGAATAAGGACAGCAGATGAAAATAAATGCTAAAGAGAATTTAATGAAAGGCGGCTGTTTAATATGCTTGAAAGACAAAAGGAAATCGTAGTGGAGGTTGGTAAGTACTTATTTGAAAGAGGCTTTACACAGCTTTCGGGAGGAAATATAAGCGTCAGAGATCCGCAGACAAATCTTGTGGCGATAAAGCCGAGCGGCGTGGCTTACGGCGTTATGAAGCCCGAGGATATAATTATTGTCGATATTAACGGAAATGTGGTTGAGGGCTCGCTTAGTCCTTCCATCGAGACCGGTATGCATACCGGCGTATACAGAAACAGACCCGACGTAAATGCGGTTATTCATTGCCATACACCTTATGTAATTGCTTGGTCGCTGAAGAATGAACCGTATATTCCGACGGTGACAGTCAGTCAGTATGTGACGAACGGTGCCATTAAAGTCGCTCCGCTTGAGGGCGCGGGCTCACCGAATCTTGCGAAGGCGGCTGTCGAAACACTCGGCCCCGATTACGCAATCGGATTAAAGGGTCACGGCCTGCTTGCCTGCGGTCCTGATATGAAATGGGCGCTCGAAGCGGCGCTTGTAACCGAAGACGCGGCTAAAATCGCTTGCACCTGTAAGGCCATGGGCGGTGAAACCTGCTTCTTTGACAAAGAGCTCGGCGATATGGAGGGCTTTGACGCTCTCGCGAGAATTGCCGGTCTTTAAAGCTTGATTCTGTGTAAATTTTCAGAATAGATAAAAAGAGAGATTTCTCCTGTCAGCTTGATTTTGTATTTCGTTACCCCGATGCGCATAATAATTTCAGGAGAAGTCTCTTTTTTATTTTTATCGGCAGATTGTGATACTTTCGGAGGAGAAAAAATGATTAAAATAGGACTCGCTGCAACAAATGATGCTGCAGGTCTTGACAATAAAAATGTTTCGGCGTTTATCGAATTGGCTCAAAAAAACGACTGCGAGGTTATAAAAGGCGAGTCGGCGTTTTTTGAGCCTGAGGAAGCTAAAAGAGTTGCAAACGGGCTTAAGGATTGCGATTTGATTGTTGTAACGGTCAAGGGCTTTACATGGTTCGGTGAGTGCATAAACGAGTTTACAAAGCTCGGCGTGCCGGTTTGCTGCTGGGCTGTTCCTGAGCCGAAAAAAGAGGGCGTGCTGCTCTTTAATTCAATGACGGGACTCAATCTTTTCACAAGTGTGGCAAATTCGGGACGCGAAATACCCGCCGTGAAATGGCTGTACGGAAACGCGGACGATACCCTTTTTGTAAACAGATTTCTTACTACCGTCGGGGCGATAAGATGCCTCAAGGCAATTAAGGGTAAGAAGATTGCGATTGCCGGAGGCGTTGCCGAGGGATTTGTCAATCTTGAATACGATAAGAAAAAGGTCGAAAGCCGTTTCGGCATAACAATAGAAGAAACGGACATTGACAAAATCATTGACGCGGTTCTTGAAATGAAGGATGAAGAAATAGCCGAGCTTGCCGCGGAGATAAAAAGCAGCGCAAGCTCGTTTACCGCAGACGAGGAAAGATTTGTAAAATCATGCAAGCTTATCTGTGTTTTAAAAAGATATTTTGAAGAAAACAATTACGCGGGAATGGCTGTTGCGTGTTGGACGCGCTTCCAGGAGAGATTGGATATTTTCCCGTGTATGGCATACGGCTACCTTTGTGATCACGGGTACCCCGTTGCCTGCGAGGGCGACCTGCTCGGACTCATAAGTATGATTATGCTTTCGGGCGCAACGCAAAAAAGAGCCGCTCTTATGGATATGGTGCAGGTGGATCCCGAGTTTGGCGGCGTTGTTTGGTGGCATTGCGGAATAGGCTTGCCGAGCTATGCAAATGAAAACGGAATGAAAATAAAAGAATACCCGTGTGCTCCCGGTGCTCCGCAGGATCCCGGCACGGTAGGAGATTTGATATTCAACAAACAAAAAGCGAGTATTTTCCGTGTCGCGGACAACGGCGACCGCTTCTTCGCCTTGAGTGCCGAAATAGGAAAACAGCGTGACAAGGGTCACGACGGCGTCAGGGCGTGGTTTACGGAGCTGCAAATGGATGAAGAGCCCGTAAGCATTCCGGAGTTTTTAGAAACATTTACAAAAAATGCGCTTCCGCACCATTATGCAATGTCGGGCGGACGCGGAGAGGCAATGCTGATTGAAGCTTGTAAGCTACTCGGGATGCAGGGAATAAAAAAAGAAAAATACCATGATTATTTATAAGTAAAGCAGGAGGCACGAAGTGAAAGCGATAGTAGCATACGGAGCAAAGGATTACAGATTTTGCGAGGTGGATATACCTAAGGTCGGAGAGGGAGAAATACTTATAAAAATTGAAGCCGCCGGAATTTGCGCTTCGGACAGAGCGGTTTATATGGGCGGCGACCCGTGGGGAGGCATTGAGTCTCCGAGAGTACCCGGACACGAATTCGTGGGAACAGTCGAAGAAATCGGCCCCGGGGCGGAGGAAAAAGGCTTTGTCCGCGGAGACCGGGTTACGGCGGAGTGCATAATGCCGTGCGGAAAGTGTTATTACTGCAAGAAGGGTCTTTATCATCTTTGCGATGATGAAAACGGATTCCTTGAGGGCGGCTTTGCCGAATATATGCTTCTTCCGAAAAACGCATTGATTCACAAGGTTTCAAAAGACATTCCGGCAGTCGAGGCCGCTCTTTGCGAGCCGTTGTCATGCTCCGCATATGCGGTCAACCAAACCGGAATGGGGATGGAAGACACTGTCGTTATTTCGGGACTCGGAGCTATAGGTATGGGAATGCTTCAGTTTGCTCTTCTTCGAAATCCGAAGAGAGTAATAGGAATAGATACCAACGACGCTCTTTGCAAAATCGCCAAAAAGCTCGGAGCGGCAGAGGTCTTAAATCCAATGAAGGAAGACGTCACAAAAAGAATTATGGAATTAACCGACGGAGTGGGCTGCGACATATATATGGAGGCGACCGGAAATCCCGCTTCGGTGGAAACGGGAATGAACTGTCTGAGAAAACAGGGAATGCTTTTTATTTACAGCGTGTTTAAGAAAAAAGCGGAAATCGACCTTAATCAGATAAGTGAATTTAAAGAGCTTCGTGTAATCGGAGGGCATTTGAGCCCCGGAGCTTTTCCGTACACAATAGATTGTCTGGAAAAAGGCAAAATAAATGCAAAGGTTATGGTAACCGATATCTTTGCTTTAAATGAAATTGATGAGGCCATGTCGGCGAAAAAGCCGGACAGAGTTTCAATTAAAACGGTTTTAGTGCCATAAGAAGGGGTAGTCACAATGAAAATATGGATTACAGCACCGTTTCAGGAGCTTTATCTTGAAAAGCTGAAAAAAGACAACGAGGTTTGCTATGAAAACTGGTTCGATACGGGAATCGTAAGAGAGGGCAAAGAGCTGGCAAAGCTTTTAAACGAAAAAGGAACTGAAATATTCGTAACCGAGGAGGATGTTGTTCAAAAGGAAGTTTTTGAACAATGCCCGATGCTCAAAATGCTTGTTGTCTGCAGAGCGGGTACCTCAAATATAGATCTCGACGCCGCAAAAAGGAACAATGTTATAGTTGTCAACACTCCGGGAAGAAATGCGGTAGGCGTTGCCGAAATGGTTGTCGGAATGATGATCAGCGTCTCAAGAAATTTCTATAAGGGTGAAAAAATGATACGCGACGGAGGCTGGACCGAGGATTATTATTTCAAATCCTTCGGAACGGAGCTTGACGGCAGCACAGTCGGCTTTGTGGGCTTCGGAAACGTTGCCAAGGAAACAGCAAAACGCCTTTCGGCATTCAATATGAGAATTTTAGCTTATGACCCATATGTTTCTGCAGAGACTATGAAGGAATACGGAGCGGAAAAGACGGAGGACCTGAAAAAGTTGGTTTCGGAGAGCGACTACGTATCAAACCACTTGCCGGTAACCCCCGATACAAGAGGGATGCTTGATAAGGAACTCCTGTCAAATATGAAGGAAACGGCATATTTCATCAATTCGGCAAGAACCGCTACGACAAACGAAGAGGACGTTCTTGATCTCCTTCGCGAAAAGAAAATAGCGGGAGCCGCATTTGACGTATACGGAAAAGAACCGCTCAGCGCGGACAGCCCGTATTTGGAGCTTGAAAACACGGAACTTCTTCCGCATATCGGAGGCTCTACATACAACGCTATCGCAAAGCACTCAAAAATGTGCTTTGAGGCCGTGAGGGCATTTACCGAAAATACAAAAATCGATAACAGAGTTGTATAGACTTAGGAGAATAACGTGAAAAAGTACGCTATGGTTTTCGATGCAGGCACGGGAGCAGGCAGATGCAATCTCTTTGATATGTCAGGCCGTTTGGTTTCCTATGCTTACAGAGAATGGGAATACCTAAAGGACCTTTCCTCAAGCAACAAAGAGGCTATGCTTTTTGATGCGGAGCAATTTAAAAAAATCCTGTTTTCGCTTTGCCGTAAGGTAATAACGCAGGCAGGAATATCCGCCGATGAAATTGTTGCTGTGAGTGCTACCTCTCAAAGAGAGGGCATGGTTTGGCTTGACCGTTTCGGTAAAGAGATATATGCAGCTCCCAGCGTAGATCTAAGGGGAGAGGAAGCGGCAGATATTCTGTCGGGTAAGGAGCCGTTCATAAAAGAAATAACCGGCTTGCCTGTTTCCGGAATGTTCGGACTCGCAAGACTGCTGTGGTACAAAAAATTTAACGAAGCTGTTTATGACCGAATTGATACGGTTATGATGATAAGCGATTGGATATGTTATTTACTGTGCGGCAGCAAGGTCAGCGAGCCGTCTGTTGCCTCCTCGTCGCAATTATTTGATGTCAAAAACGGTAAGTGGTCATTTGAGTTGCTGAAATCTGTGGGACTCAGAACCGATATATTTCCGGAAATATCCGATTTTGGAGAGCAAATCGGCACTGTCACAAAGGAAGCGGCTTGTGAAACAGGACTTAAGGAGGGTACGCCTGTAATTTGCGGAGCAGCAGATTCTCAGGCCGGCCTTGTAGGAATGAATGTGCTGAAAAGCGGAATGCTTGCAGCCGTTGCCGGGACGACAACTCCGGTAATGCGCGTTACGGACAGATACGAAATCGATGAATTTGCTTTTACAAACCGCCATGGTGTACCCGGTTTGTGGCTGCAAGAGGGAAACGCGGGAATTACCGGGCTCGCTTTGAGATGGGTAAGAGACTTATTCCGTACGGATTATGAAATAATGACGCAGGAAGCAATGTCGGTACCGCTCGGCTGTGACGGTATGCGGTGCTTTTCGGGACACGAAATTGCAGGCCGAAGGTCTTCAACATGCCGCTCGGGATTTGTATTCCCCACTCCATGGGTTCTGGACAGCTATAAGCGAGGCCATTTTTTCAGAGCGGTATACGAGGCAAACTGTTATGCCGTGCGTGCAAATCTCGAAGCGATAAAGGCTGATTCTAAATCTCCGCTGTATGTATGCGGCGGACAGACCGTATCCGATTTTTATAACGGCTTATTAGCGGATGTATGCGGCAGACAGGTAATTACGCAAAAGGAAAGAGAGATTACCGGCCTCGGTATCGCCATGGGTGCCTTTACAGGCGTCGGACTTTACAAGGACATCAGAGAAGCAGCGGCGGAAATGAGCTTCGCGGGGAAAATATACGAACCGAAGCACGACTGTCAAGCGTTCTATGAGGATTGGCTGGAAAAGTATTAAAAGGGAGATGAAACGATGATTAACTCATTTACACATTATTTAAAAACAACAATTGAATTCGGCAACGGAAAACGTTTCGAAATTAAGAATTTGATTGAAGAAAAAAACGCAAAAAAAGTATTGCTTGTATGCGACCCTACGGTATATAAGCTCGGAATTGCAAACGATATTATCGCTTCCGTCGAAGAGGCAGGCGCATCAGCCGTCGCGTTTACAGAGGTGGAGCCGGACCCGAGGGTTGCAACGGTTGATAAGTGTGGAGCTCTTTGCAAGGCGGAAAAATGCGACCTCGTTATCGTTGCGGGCGGCGGAAGCTCCATGGATATAGCGAAGGGTGCCGCAATTCTTGCCACAAACGAGGGCAGTATTCATGATTATCTCGCGGGACGCGGAGAAGAAATAAAGGAGCCGGTAAATCCCCCGATTCCTTTGATTGCGATTCCCACAACATCGGGTTCGGGCTCCGAGGTTTCGGAGTGTATCGTAATTGTCGATACTAACAATATTAAGGATATTATGTTCAGCCCGATGCTTGCGGCAACATATGCGGTTGTCGATCCGGAGCTTACATACAGTGTTCCGAAAAACACGACGATTCATACGGGACTCGACGTTTTATCACATGCGCTTGAGGCTTATTCTTCGGTTATGGACGATGCCGTGGCAGAGCTTATGGCGCTGGAGGCTTTGAGAATCGTCTTCAGGAGTCTCCCGCTTTGTGTGAACGAAAACGATAAAGCCGCACGCAACGAAATGGCTTACGCGTCACTTCTTGCAGGCGTGGCACAGAGTAAGTGCGGATGCGTTATTCCGCATGCGGCAAGCTGTCCGTTGACGGTTTACCATAATGTGCCGCACGGACTCGGTTGCGGTGTGCTTCAAATTCCGACTATTGATTATAACCGTGACGTGTGCAAGGAGAAGTACGAAAGAGTGCTGGAGTATATCGGTGAAAAGCTCCCCGAACACGCGCAGCCTGCGGATGTACTGATAGAAAAAGTCAGAGAACTGTTCAAGGCTGTCGGAACAGAAGAAAAGCTTGATATAGGAGCCGTTACCGAGGATGAGCTTAAAAAATATGCAAAAGACGCTATGATGGATGACGGCGTTAACGTGAATCCGAGAGCAGTCGGCGAAGAAGATCTGATGAGGATCTATAAAATGATTTTGAAATAATTTTTTGTATTTAAAATACAATGAAAAACAAGGAGGAAAAACATGAATAATTGGACAAGTCCACGCCCGTCGATGATCGACTTGGGCAAAAAATCAAAGGTTGCCCTTCTCGCGGGATGCGGCGGCGGAGGAGACATCATGAACACGATTCCCGTTATGAATCTCCTTAAAAAGCTCGGTGTTGAAAAATTCGTTTTGGCAGACATCGGCTGCAAATGGTGGGAGTTTAACGGAGAAATGGCTCTCGGAGGAGAGGTCATCGATCTCGATTGGCTCCAGCCGTCCGAAAGGCTCAGCGAAAACGTGGCGATTATCAGCAAGGAAACAAAGGTTGTGGGAGGCCATGGAAAAGGCGAATATCTGCACGAATCTTTGATGAAAAATGTCCTTGAGGATACCGTTATTGCCACAATAAGCATTCGCAAGGGTGTTCCCGGCATTATGCAGGGCTTTAGGGACCTTATCGCGGAATACGGAGCGGATTTGTTTGTTACGGTGGATATCGGAGCTGACGCGTTTTTCACCGGAACGGAAACACAGGTACAGTCTCCGTTGATAGACGCTATCTCAATTCTTTGCGCTTCGGAGCTTGAAATTCCCGGTGTGTACGGTGTAAATGCAATCGGCGGCGATGCCGAAATGCCGATGGCTCATATCGTAAGAAACATCGGAATGGCTATGCAAAAGGGCGCGTTTATCGGCGGTAACGGACTTACTCAGGAGGATATAAACACTTACGGCGAAATCCTCAAGTGGATCCCGGGCGAGGAAGTTGAAAAATGGCCGTATGAGGCGGCACAGGGACATTTCGGAACCTTCTACTGCAAACGTCTTTGGTCTGTTGAAATGACACCTGCGGCAGCGTTCACATTCTTCTTTGACCCCGATATTTTAAGAGAAGTAAATCCTATCGTTAATGCGATAAAGGATACAAAAACCTTACAGCAGGCTGAAGAAATAATTATGAAGGATTTCAACCTGTTCCCCGAAACAAGGCTTCCGGTAAACATAACGGCGCCGACCGCACCGCAAATTCCGGATTAACGCTTTAGCCGGCATATATTTGTTGGAGGAGATTCTAAAATGGAAAAGAATAATAAAAAGAGAGTTTTTACGGGCACAGTTGCTATGCTTGTTATACTGTTCGGATTGTTGCGAATCGCAATTTTCACGGGATACCATATGGTTACGCCGTTCCTTCCCGAAATCGCAAGAAATCTGGATACGACAATCGTTGTTATCGGTCTTGCCATCTCTATCAGATCGGCAATGGGATTTTTAGGACCTGTATGGGGCGGTATTATTGACTTGTTCGGAAAGAAGAATTCGCTTTTAATAGCATTGCTCACATTTGCGGCAAGCTATGCGGCTATATACTTCTTCCCAAGCTTCCCGTGCTTTGTTGTCGCGTTGCCCATTTCCTATGCCGCGACACTCACCTTTGATTCGGCAATGTACTCTTACCTCAGCGAAATGATTCCTTACGAGGGCAGAGGCCGTATGACTGCGGTTCTTGAAGCCGCATACGCACTCGGCTTTATGATAGGCTCACCGGTTGCAGGTGTTCTTATGGAAAACTTCGGCTGGGCTGTACCGTTTGTCTTAATGGCAGGCATCGCCGTTGTTTTTGCAATCGCTTTGGGCTTTATTCTCCCGAAGGAAGGAGAAAAACGGTTCGGTATCGACGCAACCGTTTCTCACGAGATGCAAGAGAACAAGGCGGAAAAGGGCTCATATTTCCACAGACTTTCGCTCGTACTCAAGGATAAAAATGCCTTGGCAGCCCTTCTTACCGGCTCGCTTCTGATGGGCGGTAACTGGTTCTGCCAGACAATGTACGGCGGTTGGCTTGAAGATAATTTCGACCAGGGCTTATCGGAGATCGGCTTTATTTCCGCGGCATTCGGATTAGCGGTATTTGTCGGCTCGCTCCTTTGCCTTACTCTTACAGACAAGCTCGGAAAAACAAAAGCCATGAAGCTCGGTGCCATTGTGACTATATGCGGAGGCGTAATAGCCGCATTCACCAACCAAAAATCGCTTATTATCGGAAGCATCGGTCTTTTCCTTTACTTTGCATTCGTCGAATTTGCAACAGAGGCTTGCATTTCTCTGTGCACGGATGTAAGAGCCGAAATACGCGGAACCGTAATCGGCTCAAGCTTCGGCGCGCTTGCGATAGGCAGCACGATAGGAACCGGTGTGTCACCCGTTCTTTACACGAAGTTCGGATATACTCCGTGTATTATCGTAGGTACGGTTATTATAGCCATAGCTTTGCTTGTTATTGCTAAGGTTCTGACTCCCGGTTTTGCCAATAAGGAGAAAAACTGATTATACATTTAGCGTTTCCCTGTGTTCGATATCTGTCGGATATTTATTTGCCGTAACGGTTGACAGTAATTAAGAATCAATAATATAATACATATGGATAGTCTTATTAATAAAATGCATAGGGGAGTATAAATGTGAAGAAGAATATAACAATAACGATTGACGAAGAATTGATCAAAGTTGCAGAAAGGTATGAGGCCGAAACGGCAAAGAGCGTCTCACACTTTTTCGAACACGCGGGATATTTGATGCTTGCGAGATACAGTGTTGCATCAGGCGGCGGCCTGTCCTTTGAAAAGGGAAAAGAAGCTATGCAGTTTGATGCAATAACTGTTGAAAATCGGGTACTTTACGGCCAAGCGGAGACAGCCGCTCCGGCTAAAGAACCGATGTCAAACAAGAAAATTGTAAAGGCTTTTTCCGAATATCTTTACAAGTATCTTGAAGGTGTTGCCGATGAGTATCACTGGTCATACGAGGTGGACCCCGAAAGCCATGTGAGCTGGATGAGTCCGGAATTGTTCTCCGGTGAGACGAACGATGACAGTAACAGGTTCCTCGAATGCTGCGGAGAGGCACTTAACCGAGGAATAGATACCGATGACAGCAAGCTTGTTTTTGAAGCTGTCAGACTGTGTATGGATTGGGCGGGAGCTTTTTATGATTTCAGACACGGACCGCAAAAGGGAAACGAAACCGTTGTAAAAAAACTCTTTGACGACGGCACTATTGTTGAATTTATGCGGAAAAGCAGGGATTATATTTTATCCGGAAATATTGAGTCGCTTGAGTATTATACTTCCGGTTGGGCAATTGTATGGTACGTGCTTGATCCGGATAAAATGATAATTCTCGGCTCGCGAGAGGTCTGTGGGCTGAACAAAATTCTGATTGATTTTAAAAAAGAATATAACATTGAAAAGCTACCGAGAGAAATCAACTTCGGACAGTTGGTTTATCGGGACAATAAGAGGTTTATCGAGGGAATAAAATACGTTTACACTCCTAAGGGAAAGCTCAAGATGTATAAAAAAATACTGAAGATATTAAATACCGTGAAGGACCTTGGGGGATATGCTTGCTGTCATGAAATAGACAGAAAGTTGTTTATGATCGGCAGGTAGCAGCGTTTTTGTTCCGATCCGGTGAGATATCACGGGGGAGAAACATATGAAACAAAAAAAATCTATTTCAATTATTGTAATATCATTGATACCGATATGCTTGGCAATAAATGTTGTAGGCGGAAATCTGGCTTCTGCTTTGAAAATACCGCTCTATGTTGACAGCATCGGGACCATTCTTATCGGTATGCTGTGCGGACCTGCAATAGGTTGTCTTACGGGCGCCTTGACCGGTGTCGTGTCGGGAATATTTTCACCGATTATGTTTGCGTATATTCCCGTAACGGCAATTTACGGCTTGACTGCCGGCTTCTTGAGCAAGAAAAAAATGATGACCAGCATACCGAAACTCATTACCAGCGGAATTATTATTGCGCTGCTTGGCGTGGTATTGTCGTCTCCTATCACCGCACTGGTGTTCGGCGGAATAACTGAGACCGGGCAAGGAGTAATTATAACATTCCTTCGCGCAACCGGACTCGGAGTGCTCCCGGCAACATTGATTTCGTCGTTCTGTACGGAATTTTTGGACAAGCTGCTTTCGTGTGTCGTTTGCTACATCATCGTAAAGGGAATGTCAAACAGATATCTCAGCAAATTCCAATTAGGTCACATTTATCTTAAGGAGAAAAAAGAGAAAAATGACCTTTTTGATGATGACGATATCGCAGACGAAAATACGGATAAAAATACGGACAGCGGAGAGCCGCAATAAGAAAAATACATTGACCGGGGTGGAGATTTATGGATAGACAGGCCATAGAAGAACAATTGAAAAGACAAGGCGGCACAATTAAAGAGCTTAGTCCGATTACAAAGTTTCTGTTTGTTATTTGTACGGCTGTTTTATCGATATTGTTCGGCGGACCCGTATATATTGCGGTGATCAGCGCGGTATACATAATACTGTCTCTTTTCGCTCACGTTTTTAAAGGATTTTTTAAATCGTATTTTAAGCTTTTTGTTTTCTTTGGACTTATGCTTATTTTGATAAGCTCATTGTTTCAAAATGCCGAAGCTGAAGTGCTTCTTTCAATCGGAAAAATCTCATTATATAAGGTCGGTTTTATACGAGGCTGCAGAATGTCTTCGGTAATTCTCTCTATTGCGGGAGGACTTTTGCTCTTTACCGAGACAACGCAGGTTCAGGACCTTATGGCGGTTCTCGGCAAAATGGGTCTGTCGTCCAATGTTGTTTATATGGTAGTTGCATCATTTCGCTCCATAAACGAATTATCGGACAAAATGGGGCAGATTCTTGAAGCTCAAAGCTCTCGCGGAATTGAAACGGAAGGCAATTTGTTTGTCAGATTAAAGGCGATTTTACCTATGCTTATTACATTGCTGCTCAGCTCTATGGTAAGCGCGGAGGAAAAAGCAATAGCTTTAGAGGCGAGATGCTTTAACTGCCATTGCAAACGCACGTCTTTAAGAGTAAACAACACAAGCAGGGCAGATGTTGTGACTATGATAGGAATAGCTTTTGTAACAGCTGCACTTATTGCCGTGAAATTCATTTTCATCAAATGATAAGGAGACAAGTATGGAAGCTGTTAAAATAAGTAATCTGTTATACAAATACCCATCTGCCGACGAATACTGCCTGAAGAACGTTTCTTTTTCCGTTTCGGAGGGAGAGGTATGTGCGATTGTCGGCCCGAACGGCTGCGGCAAAACAACGATTTGCAATATCATCCGCGGCCTTATTCCGTCTTTTCACGGCGGAGAGGTTGAAGGGTCGGTTGAAATATTCGGAAAAAGCACAAAAGAGATCAGCGAAGAAGAAAAGGCCAAAAGAATAGGCTTCGTTTTCCAAAACCCCTTTACTCAAAACAGCGGAATAAAAGAAACTGTTTTTGAAGAGATTGCCTTCGGTCTTGAAAATATGGGAGTTGACCGTGAAGAGATTATAACCAAAGTAATGGACATCATAAGCTTGCTCCAAATCGAAGCTTTTATGTTCAAGCATCCCTGTGAGCTGTCCGGCGGACAGAGACAGAGAGTCGCTTTGGCTTCCATCATTGTTCAGGACCCGGATATTATTGTTATAGACGAACCGACCTCTCAGCTCGACCCGAAGGGTACGGAGGATGTATTCGAAATAATCAAATATCTGAACAGGCAAAAGAAAACGATAGTTTTGGTTGAGCATAAGATGAATCTGATAGCCGAATATGCAGACCATATAGTATATCTCAATGACGGCTCGGTGCTGCTTGACGGATCTCCGGAGGACGTATTGTCAAGCGAACTCCTTTATGAAAAAAATCTTGATATGCCCTATGTTGCCGTTCTCGGATTTCAGGCAAGAAGCAGAGGACTTTTTATCGACAAAATCCCGACAACGGTGGATGAAGCTCTGAAAATATTTACCGAATGTGTGCAAAAATCCAAAGGAGGAAGTGACGGCTGTGGCTTATCTTGAATTGAGAGATGTCTATTTTGAATATCCAAGCGGGCATGTTGCCGTTGAAGGCGTAAGCATCTCTGCGGATTTAGGCGAAAAAATAGCGATTATAGGCGAAAACGGAGCCGGAAAAACAACAACCGCAAAGCTTATGAACGGTCTGCTTAAGCCCACAAAGGGTGAAGTGCTTATAAACGGTGTATCCACAAAAGGCAAAACGACCGCGATGATTGCGCGAAAAGTGGCTTACGTATTTCAAAACCCCGACGACCAAATTTTTAATCAGGAGGTGCTGGCCGAAATTTCATACACGCCGAGATACTTTAAAGTGGATGAAGAAACGGTGAACAAGAGATTAAAAAAAGCGGTTAAATTGACGGGGCTCAAGCCGTATATCAATGAAAATCCGTACAATCTTTCGTATTCATACAGAAAGTTTGTGACGATAGCCGCGGCAATAGCGGCCGACCCGGATGTATTTGTTTTTGATGAGCCGACAGCTTGTCAGGACAGACACGGCATAAGACTATTGTCCGGAATTATCAATGCACTGTCCTCCGAGGGAAAGCTTGTAATTACCATTACACATGATATGGAATTTGTTGCCGAAAACTTCGACAGAACCGTGTGTATGGCAGACAAGCATATACTTATGGACGATAAAACGAACAGAATCCTTACCGATGACTCGCTTATGGAGAAGGCCGCATTGAAAAAACCGAATGTGTCATATCTCGCATCCGAAATGGGATTTGAAGGTGTTATTACAAGTGAAGATTTTCTTGCGGCTCTTACCGAAAATTCAAAGCGACTTTGAGCGGAGATGATGAAGTGCCGAAAGATTTGTCGGCGGCGACGCTTATGAATCGATTTTATTGCGATTGATTTTCGGAATAAGTCTTAAAAAAGCACTGTATGAATTTAATTCAGTTAATTAGCCCTTTGAGAAATAAATGTTTCTCAAAGGGCTGATTTTTGCGTACTGTGTGAGATGACACTTCGTAAATTACTGTTGATTGACTTTGACCTACGATTTATATATAATTTATACTGAAAAATCTAATTGATAATCTCGTATGTGCATAAGCTTGCGTATGATTCAAAAGAGGCGGCGGATTTAATGTTAAGCTTATCACCTTGCCATGGCGGCTTGCGATACCTATGTTTATTAAAGGAGTGCTTGTCAAGTGAAACACCCCCGAAACATTCGTTTTAAAAGAGTTTTTAAAAACATTTTGATGCTTACGATAGCGGGAATGATAAACGCTTTCGGCATTACGATTTTTATGACCCCGGTTAAGCTGTACGACAGCGGAATTTCCGGAACGTCAATGCTGCTTGAGCAGATTACGCCGCCGAATTTGACTCTTTCTCTGTTTCTTTTAATCCTAAATGTGCCGCTTTTTTTGTTTGGACTTAAAAAGCAAGGCGCAGGCTTTACGTTTTATTCGATTTATGCGGTTGGCGTTTATTCGCTGTTTGCGTGGCTGATTACCGATGTGTTTCCCGTAGATGTGAGTATAGCATCGCCGCTCGCCGGAACCGATTTGTTGCTTTGTGCGCTGTTCGGCGGCGTCCTTTCCGGTATCGGAAGCGGTCTTGCTATCCGTTACGGAGGGGCAATGGACGGCATTGAGGTTATGGCGGTCATTTTTGCGAAGCGACTCGGAATTACCGTCGGCACATTCGTTATGATATATAATTTCCTTTTGTATGTCATTTGCGGAATCGTGCTTAAAAGCTGGGTGCTTCCGCTTTATTCCATAGTTACGTATTCGGCGGCGTTGAAAACGGTCGATTTTATAGTCGAGGGCATAGACCGCTCAAAGTGTGCCGTCATTATAACCGAACGACCCGAAGAGATATGTGAGGTCTTGAGCGAGGCGTTTGGCAGCGGCCTTACAAGGCTCAATGCAAAGGGCGGATATTCAAATCGTGATAAGGCGATGATTTATTTCGTAGTTAACAGGTATCAGGTAGGTAAAATGAAGGACTACGTTCACGGCATAGACCCGACGGCATATATCATAATGAGTGAGGTTGCCGATATTTTCTCAAATAACATTGATAAAGGCTGATATTTAACAAATAAAAACGAAACGAGCTGTAAAGGTTTTAACCGTTACAGCTCGTTTTTACTTAATGAGTGTTTTTTACAGTATGTCTATATGCTCGCCGGCGAGTGCCTTATTCATACTGCGGACGGCGCAGAACTTACCGCACATTGAGCAGGTGTCGTCGTGCTCGGGGGAGCGGTCGTCACGTATTGCTTTAGCCGTTTCGGGGTCAATGGCACATTTCCATTGGGCTTCCCAATCAAGTGCACGTCTTGCGTCGCCCATTTTGTCGTCGATATCACGGGCTCCGCGGACGCCCTTGGCAATATCCGCCGCATGAGCCGCTATACGGCTTGCGATGATGCCCTGCTTAACGTCATCAAGATTCGGGAGAGCGAGATGCTCGGCCGGAGTTACATAGCAGAGGAAAGCCGCGCCGCTCATTGCCGCCATGGCTCCGCCGATTGCTGCCGTTATGTGGTCATATCCGGGAGCTATATCGGTTACGAGCGGCCCGAGAACGTAGAAGGGAGCACCCATGCATATTGTCTGCTGAACCTTCATATTGGCAGCTATCTGGTCCATCGGAACGTGTCCGGGGCCCTCAACCATAACCTGAACGTCCTTTTCCCAAGCTCTTTTTGTTAATTCGCCGAGACGTACAAGCTCTTCGATTTGACATACGTCGGTCGCGTCGGCAAGACAGCCGGGGCGGCAGGCGTCGCCGAGAGAGATTGTAACATCATATTCGCGGCATATATCAAGTATTTCATCATAGTATTCGTAAAACGGGTTTTCTTCACCTGTCATACACATCCATGCAAAAACGAGTGAGCCACCGCGCGAAACTATGTTCATTTTCCTTTTGTGCTTACGTATCTGGTCAATTGTTTTTCTTGTGATTCCGCAGTGGAGCGTTACAAAGTCGACTCCGTCCTCTGCGTGAAGTCTTATGACGTCAATAAAGTCCTTTGCGGTCAGAGTGTCAAGGTCTCTTTGATAGTGAATTACGCTGTCGTAAACGGGCACCGTGCCTATCATAGCAGGACATTCGTGCGTAAGCTTCTGCCTGAACGGCTGTGTGTTGCCGTGGCTTGAGAGATCCATTATAGCTTCAGCACCCATATTAACTGCCGAGAGAACCTTTTGCATCTCAATGTCATAGTCCTTGCAATCTCTCGAAACGCCGAGATTTACATTTATTTTTGTGCGGAGCATTGAGCCGACGCCCTCGGGCGACAGGCACTTGTGACGCTTGTTGGCGGGTATTACGACCTTACCTGAGGCTACGAGGGGTAATAACTCATCTGTTGTCATGTGCTCTTTTTCGGCTACTGCCTTCAGCTCATCGGTAATAATGCCTTTTCTTGCGGCGTCCATCTGTGTTGCGTAAGCTTCTGTTTTCATTTTTGTTCTCCTTTGTATTAGGTTGATCGTCGAACGGCAGAGCCGCTCATCACTTTGACTTTTTATTCTCCGATGCTTTTTGCGGCGTATTTGCCGGAAAGCATGAAAGCGTGATTCATAGGACCGTTTCCCTTGCCTAAATCGAGCATAAAGGCGAGTGCCTCCGAGATGTAATCCTTGGCAAGCTTTACGGAAGCTTTTAAATCGTATCCCTTGGCGAGGTTGGCGGCTATTGCGCTTGACAGCGTGCAGCCGGTGCCGTGGGTGTTAGGGTTGGCAATGCGCTTTCCGTAGAACCAAAAGCTCTCGTTTTCGTTATAGAGAAGGTCGCTTGCGTCCTCAATGCTGTGTCCGCCCTTTAAAAGCACGGCGCAGCCGCATTCCGAATGAATTTTTGCTGCGGCCTTTTCCATATCGTCCTTGTCCTTAATTTCCATGCCGGATAGCACGGCGGCTTCGGGAATATTGGGCGTTACGAGTGTGGAAATCGGTAAAAGTTCCTTTTTCATCACGGCAACTGCCGGAGATTCCATGAGCCTTGAGCCGGAGGTTGCAACCATAACCGGATCCACTATGATGTTTTGAGCATCGTAGAATTTCAGCCTTTCGGCTGTCACGCGAATTAACGCTGCCGTAGGAATCATACCCGTCTTAACTGCATCGGGTCGTATATCCGTGAATACCGCGTCAATCTGTTCCTTGAGAAATTCCGGAGATACCTCCGAGATGTCTGTTACGCCGGTGGTGTTCTGTGCCGTCAGCGCCGCAATGGCGCTCATGGCATAAACTCCGTTCATAGTCATCGTTTTCAGATCGGCCTGAATACCGGCGCCTCCGCTGCAATCACTGCCTGCGATTGATAATGCTGTTTTCATATTTGCCTCCGTTTTTTATAAGCTTAGCATTATTTTTATAGAGCGACAAAAGGTGGTGCCCCCGGTTTGCCGCTGTTTTGTTATTTTATCTTTTTTATATCATTTATAAAGTCGCTCGGGAAAAGAAAGTTGTTTAAGTAGATGTCCGATACGGCTTTCATCTTTTCGGGAGCTTTTTCGCGGCTGTCATAGACCGCTGCCACATAAAAGCCCGCTCCCTTTGCCGTCTTTGCGGCGTGATATGCGTCCTCAAAGACGAGAGTTTCGTCTTTTTTTGTGCCGAGAAACGACAGCGCCTCACAATATATGTACGGGTCGTTTTTGTCGTGCCCGACTTCTCCGCAAGTGAATATTTTGTCGAAAAATCCAAAAAGGCCGCATCTTTTAAGCGCGCCCTCTGTGAGCTTTCGTTCAGCGGCTGTCGTAATGCACATACGCACGTTAATTTCGCGAAGAGCGGTTAGAAATTCTCGTACGCCGTTCTTCGGCTGTGCTTCGCAGAGATAGAAGTCGCCCACCGTTTTGTTTACGCCGTCGACTATTTCGTTTACAGATAAGGGTAAATCGTAATTTTTCTTGAGATATTCTGCTGCCCCAGAAAGGCTCTTGGGCTTAAGCACTTCACAGAGGTTTTCTCTCGGGGTTTTGCTGCATTGCTTTAAATAAACTTCTCCTGCGGTGTCCCATACAGACATTGTATCAAAAAGAGTGCCGTCAAAATCGAATACGGCTCCGCTTAGTTTCATTTTGACTTCACCGTTTCCTCCGTCAGATTGCGAAGCGAGCGACACGTATTTTCAATATCGTCTGCCGCAAATATCGCGCTGACAAGAGCAACACCGTCAATTCCCGTGTGAGACAGTTCCTTTAAGTTTTTGCCGTTGATTCCGCCGATTGCAACAACGGGAATGTCTACGGCTTCGCAGATGCTTCTGAGCGTTTCCTTTTTCATTGCGCCTGCATTTTGCTTTGTCGAGGATCCGAAAACCGCGCCCGCTCCCAAATAGTCGGCACCGTTTTTAACGGCTTCAACGGCTTCTTCAACGGTATGTGCGGAAACTCCTATTATCATATCGTCGCCGACTCTTTCGCGAACACAGGAGGCCTTCATATCGTCTTGACCTACATGAATTCCCTCGGCGTGACATTTGACGGCAATATCTACATTGTCGTTGACGATAAACGGTACACCGTAGTGCTTGCATATCTCATGTATTTTAACCGCTTCCTCAAGAAATTCCGCATCGGAAAGCTCTTTTTCACGGAGCTGAACGCAGGTGCAGCCGCCCTTTAATGCCGCTTCTACCTGTTCGCAAAGCGTCTGTTTGCCGACCCAAGCACGGTCGGTTACGGCGTAGAGAAGCATATTTTTTTTATCGCATTTCATATTTTGCACCTTCTTTCAATCCTTGCGGTGTCATATTGCAGACAGCGTCGATTATGTAATTTCGGTATGAAGCGTTGCCGTCAAGAGGGGAGAGCCTGCCAAATGCCGTTTCGCCCGCGAGCCCCATGGCTGAGACGGCAGAAGCCGCCGCCGTCAGTATGTCGTTTTGATTTGCCGCAATAAATGCGGCGGTGAGTGATGACAGCTGGCAGCCCGTGCCCGTGACAAGTGACATCATCTCGTTACCGTTCCTTATTACAAAAGCCCTGTCCTTATCGGCTACGATGTCTGTTTTTCCGGTAATTGCAATTACCGAGCCGGTCTTTTCCGAAAAGCTCTTTGCGAATGCTACCGCTTTATCGAGAGTTTCCTCGGTAAAGCAGTCGGCAATATCTGCGTCAACGCCTTTTGCGGAGCCTGTTCCGAGTGCCAATGTCTTGATTTCCGAGATGTTGCCGCGAATTACCGAAAAGTGTATGTTATCAAGAAGCTTAAATGCCGTGTCTGTTCTAAAATGCGATGCCCCGACGCCAACCGGGTCTAAAACTACGGGATGGCAAAGCTCGTTGGCTTTTTTGCCTGCCGCAAGCATTGAGGGAATCGTGCGAGAACTAATCGTGCCGATGTTTATGCAGAGCCCGTCGCACGCGGATGTGATTTCCGCCGCCTCTCTTTCGTCATCCGCCATTATCGGTGACGCACCGCATGCCAAGAGTATATTTGCACAGTCGTTAACCGTAACGAAATTTGTTATACTGTGAATCAGCGGTCTTTTTTTTCTGACGTTTTGCAGCATTTCTCCGAACATTTTTTCACGGCCTTTCGGTTCATAATATAAGTGCGATTTTTTGTACCGTAAGGTACGACTTGACATAAAGCTTTATTTCAACCCGTTTTGCATTTTGGAAAGAACGCCGCATTTTTTAAGCGTGAAAACAATAATTCCCGAAATAATCGAGCCGACTGCGGTTGAGATGAAGAACGGGATTATGTATGCGTAAAAAGCAACCTCCGAGGCACTTTTGCCCATGAGCAATACGGCTACGGGATATGCGCAAAGGCCGCCGAGCAGAGAGGTTCCGCCGACCTCGCCCACGAGAGTAAGCGGAATATTTTTACTCTTTTTATAGATGAGACCGCATATGAGGGCACCGAACATGCTGCCGGGGAAAGCCATAAGGCTGCCGAGACCGAGCAGATTTCTGATGAGAGATGCCGCAAAGGCGACGCCGAGACCGTACCACGGACCGAGAAGTACGGCGCAGAGAATGTTTACCATATGCTGTATCGGCGCACACTTACTGCCGAATACCGGGAAAGAGAATAAACTGCCGACAACGGCTACCGCACAAAACATACCTGCAAGGGCAAGCTTTTTAACCTGATTTTTTTTCATTTTAATTGCTCCTTAGAAAGTTTTATATCGGTCGAGGCTTTTTGGCCTCCTCTCACGCCGGAACACGGCTTCCCATCGCAGCAGTGTTGTCATCATACGGTGCAACATTGAAATTACAAAACTCAGGGCGCTCCCCCTGCTTTTTGCCGCGTCATTTTCCCCGCGGGGCATTTTCACATCCTTTTTTGTGCACAGTCCGACTTTTATTTTTGACAAAATAAAAAACGGAGCTTTTTACTCAAAATGCGAAGCTCCGTTTAACAAGTCTTTTTCGGGTGACTTCCTACGGCGGCATTATCCGCATCAGGTGAAAAAGGGTCGAAGTTGATGACTTCCTCTCAGCCTGCAAAAACAAGCTCCCCTGTACTTTAAATTATAGGTTGAATACCTTTTGTTATTATATACCGATAAGCCTTGGTTTGCAATAGCAAATTGTTGTATTACAATATGAAACGATTGTATGATGCTCGCTGAAAGTGCTTGACTACGGCATTTAATAAAGATATAATTTTATTACTACATTTCAAATGCTTTCTCGGAGGGAATAATGAAGAATACATATCAAAAAATCTTGGCAATAATACTGCTTCTATCGGTACTTCTCGGGGCATTTTCAACGGCGTCGTTTGCCTCCGAAAAGGATTCACTGAAAAAAGAAGGCAATACATGGTATTATATGCAGGACGGCGAAAAGGACAGCTCATATACGGGGCTTGTCAAATACTATGACACATGGTATTACGTAAAGGACGGCGTTCTCGACTGGAGCTATACCGGCCTTACCAAGTATTACGGCACGTGGTATTACGTCGAAAACGGCATACTTAATTGGGATTATACAGGCCTTACCAAGTATTACGGTACGTGGTATTATGTGCAAAACGGCATACTTAATTGGGATTATACAGGTCTTACTAAGTATTACGATACGTGGTATTACGTCGAAAAAGGCGTACTCAATTGGGATTATACCGGTCTTACCAAGTATTACGGTACATGGTATTACGTCGAAAACGGCGTACTTAATTGGAATTATACAGGCCTTACCAAATACTATGATACTTGGTATTACGTAAAGGAAGGCGTTCTTGACTGGAGCTATACCGGTCTTACCAAGTATTACGGCACGTGGTATTACGTATACGGCGGCATATTGCGCTGGGACACCAATACTCTCGTTAAATACGGTGACGATTGGTATGTCGTATCGGGCGGTGTTGTAGATTTCGGTTATAACGGTGCATACGTTTACGGTGACACTCTTAATGCCATTGACGGCGGCGTTTGGAACAAAAATTACAACGGCCCCATATATTATGACGGCAATGCCTATACTCTCACAAACGGTACGTTATACAGCTATTATCTTCACCCACAGGCGGTAAATCACAATGCGCCTTATCTTATAGCGGTTGATCGTACGAATAACTGTATCACGGTTTATGCAAAGGATAACAGCGGTAAATTTACCGTGCCGGACAGAGCCTTTGTGTGCTCGGTGGGAACGGACGGCTTAACCCCCGTCGGAGTTTTCAACACTCCGGCAAAATATCGCTGGAAGGAGCTTAGGGGCAACGTTCACGGGCAGTATTCAACGAGAATAGTCGGTAAGGTGCTTTTTCACTCCGTACCGTATTCAAAGCAGGACAATTCCACGCTCCTTTACAGGAGCTATAATAAGCTCGGCAGTGCTGCTTCTCACGGCTGCGTCAGACTTACAACTGCTGACGCCAAGTGGATATATGATTGCTGTCCGCTCGGAACAACGGTTATGATATATGACAGCTGGGGAGGAACTGTTCTTCCGAAGCCCTCGGCGGTTAAAATCAGTGCCTCTGACGGTCGCCGCGGCTGGGATCCGACAGATCCTGATCCCGCAAATCCGTGGAGAAGATGATTAAACGCTTAAATTAAAAATAAAATCCCGAACAGACAGCTTGCAAATGTGCGGCCTTTGTTCGGGATTTATTTATTCTCAAAATTTATATTACTGTATTTCGGAAATCTTTACGGGTCTGTGTTCCTCTACCGATTTTCTTGCGGCAAGACCTATCTTTACAGACTGAAGGCCTGCGTGAATACCCACGGGAACCTCGGTATCGTTTATGACCGCCTCTGTGAATTGACGCATTTCCTCGGAGAATGAGCCCATATATCTCTCAAGGAAGAAGAAGAGCGGCTTTTCGCCGGTAACGCCGTCAGCGTTTGATATTACCGCCGATGATACGGTGTCGTTGCTCGTCGCAACCATACCCTTAGAGCCGAAAAGCTCGGCGCGCTGGTCATAGCCGTAAGCCGCCTTGCGCGAATTGTCTATAACCGCCAAAGCGCCGTTTGCCATTTTCATGGTTATGATTGCCGTGTCAACGTCGCCCTGCTCGCCTATGGCCGGGTCAACGAGCACCGCAGAGTTTACATAAAGCTCTTCAACGTCGCTGTCGGTGAGGAAACACGCCATATCGAAATCGTGAATCGTCATATCGAGGAAGATACCTCCCGATACCTTTATGTATGCGGGATTCGGCGGTTCGGGGTCGCGCGAGGTAATTTTCAGTATGTGCGCTTCACCTATTTTTCCGTCGTCATAAGCCTTGCGTATAGCGGCAAAATTATGGTCAAAGCGGCGGTTGAAGCCCACCTGAAACTTAATATCCGGATGCTCCTTTAAAGCGTCTGCGACGGCTTGGATTTTTTCGATTGAGTGGTCAACAGGCTTCTCGCAGAAAACGTGCTTTCCGGCGTTTATGGCTTCTATCGAAATTGCGGCGTGTGTGTCGGTTGAGGAGCAGACAAGAACGGCGTCAATATCCTTGTCGTTCAAAATGTCCTTATAGTCTTTTGTCACCTTTGAAACCCCATAGCTTCTTATAAGCTTTTCGGTTTCTTCGTTCATAAACGGATCTGCCATTGCGGTTACCGTTGCATTTTTTACGTGGTAGGAGATTGACTCAAGATGCACCTTGCCGATGCGTCCTGCGCCGATGATGCCGATTTTTAACATAATTATCACCATAACCTTTCAGGCAACAAATAGTTATTTAAAATCACCCTGCGTCCCGTGTTGCCCTGACAGGTATAACCGGTGATTTCTGCTGTTTCAAAATTGTGCCGTCGGCAAATTTTGAGTGAAATATGATTTAAACAGCGAGATTTATACTGTTTGTATCCGAAAAATTATTTACAAAGTCTGTCGTAAATCTTCAATATATCTTCAACGGATATATCCTTTATCGTATTAGACGGTGAGCCGGATGCGAAGGCATCCTCTGCCATTTTCGGCATCGCTTTGCGGAATTCTGCAAGGTCGATTCCGTAGCCCGATACGCTCGGTATGCCGCAGATGTCGCAAAGCTCCTTGCAGGCATCAACGAATTTCCTTGCTGCGGCGGAGTCGGAATCGTCGCTTGCGGCTTTTCCTATTGCCCGTGCCATATCGGCAAAGCGCTTTTCTGCGCCGTCGCAAACGTAGTCGAAGCATTCCGCCATAAGCATGGCGTTGCTTATTCCGTGCGGCACATGGAACAGCGCGCCTATCGGTCGTGACATACCGTGAATTACGGTAACGGAAGCATTGTTGAACGCCGTGCCGGCTTCAAGAGCCGCAAGGCTCATTTGCTCTCTTGCCTCAATGTTTTGGGGCTCGCGATAAGCCGTGGGGAGATATTTGAAAATTCTTTTTACCGCGCTGATAGCGAGATCGTCCGTCATTGGCTGTGCTTTTCTTGATGTGTATGCCTCGCTTGCGTGGCAAAGTGCGTCAAGTCCGGTAGCGGCCGTAACGGACGGCGGAGCGGTCATGGTAAACGCCGGATCGTCTATTGCAAGGTCGGGCATAAGGACTGCGCCCTTTAAGAGCATTTTTATGTCCTTTTCCGTGTTTGTTATGATTGTAAACTGCGTAGCCTCCGAGCCGGTGCCGCTCGTTGTCGGTATTGCTACCATTGGCGGAGTGGGGACGGTAATTATCTTACCGAGAAAATCGTTGACGGAGCAGCCGCTTGTCGCAACCGCACCTATCGCCTTCATAGCATCTATCGGCGAGCCGCCGCCTACGGCTATCAGGAAGTCACATTTTTCGTTGTTCCACACCTTTAAGCCCGCTTCGATAATCCTGTCGGTGGGCTCGCTTATGACGCCGTCAAAAATTGCGTACTGAGTGCCTCCTTTGTCAAGTATATCCGTAATCTTTGCGGTGTTGCCGAGCTTTACCATCATGGGGTCGGTAACCACAAGAGCTTTTTTGCCCAAGGCGCATATATGCTCTGCTGCGGTCGATAAGGCGTTTTCACCGTAAAAAATTTGTTTCGGCATAATAAATTGAAAACTCATTTCTTAACCTCCGCTAAATTAAAGCCCGGCTTTTTCGGCAATGTATTTTCTTGCCTTGAGCGCGTATTCAAACGGGTTTGCTTTGGCAGGGTCCTGCTCCGCCTCTACGAGAACATAACCCTCATAGCCGCTGTCTGCAAGAATATCGAATATCGGGCCGAAGTCTATCGCGCCGTCGCCGGGAACCGTGAACGTTCCGAGCCGCACGCCTTCAAGGAAGCTGAGGTTTTCATTCTTAACCTTATCTATTACCTCGGGGCGAATATCCTTTAAGTGCACGTGTTTTACTCTGTTTGCGTATTTTTTCAAAACGCCGATGTAATCCTCGCCGCAGTATGCAAGATGACCCGAATCATATAAAAGGCTGAAAAGCTCGGGGTCGGTATTTTCCATAAGACGGTCTATTTCGGCGGCGGTCTGAACAACTGTGCCCATATGATGATGATATGTAAGGGCTATGCCCATATCCTTTGCGACCTTGCCGAGACGGTTTACGCCGTCGCAAAGGCGAGCCCATTCGTCATCGTTCATTATGTATTTGTCTTTGAAAACCGACTTATCGGTGCCCTGTATAGAGTAGCTCTGTTCCGAAATTCCGACAACCCTTGCGCCCATCTCCTTGAGAAAAGAAATATGGTCTGTAAAGTCTTTTTCTACTTCATCATACGGTTTTGTAAGAAGAAATGAAGAAAACCAAGCATTGCAAATTTGCATATTGCGAAGCGAGAGAGCTTTTTTGAGTGCGGGTATGTCGTCTCGCGGATATTTGTTGCCGACTTCGCAGCCGGTAAAGCCGGCGAGAGCCATTTCGGAAATACACTGTTCAAAGGTGTTTTCCGAGCCTAAATCGGGCATATCGTCATTTGTCCAAGCGATAGGTGCAATACCTAATTTAACTTTGTTCTTATCAAGCATATCAATATTTCCTCGCTTTACTTTCGTTTTCTTTTTTATTTTTGTAAGCCTCGTTGACTGCCTTGTTGTCGGAGGTTGACGCCACGCCGACATTCCACCATGCACCATAGCCGTCGGTCATGGTTTTCGGCAAAACCTTAATGTCTATAAGCGTAGAAGCCTTAGAATCAAGGCTGTCACGAAGTGCATTTTCAAGCTGCTCAAGAGTTCTTGCCGTGTACGTTTTAACTCCGTAGCCTTCCGCGCTTTTTGCAAAATCGATAGGAACAAGGTCGCCGAGCAGATCTCCGTTTTCGTCACGGAAGCGGAATTCCGTTGCGAGATTGCCTATTCCGTTTGACATTTCAAGATTGTTTATACAGCCGAAGCCGCTGTTGTCAAACAGCAGTACGTTTATTTTTTTATGCTCCTGGATTGATGTGACAAGCTCTGAGTGCAGCATAAGATAGCTGCCGTCGCCGCACATTGCATACACCTCTTTTTGCGGCTCTGCAAGCTTTGAACCCAATGCGCCCGCGATTTCATAGCCCATACAGGAGTAGCCGTATTCCATGTTGTAGGAATATCTGCTGTCCGAGGTCCACATCCTTTGGAGATCTCCCGGCAGAGAACCTGCGGAGCCTACGCAAATCGCGTCGTGGGGAATGATCTCGCGTATTTTTTCGACTGCCGCCACCTGCGTTATTGTGCCGAACTTCTCTGCAAACTCCGGAACGGAGCGTTCGTACTGAGCTTTTATAAGTGTGGTGAAGCTTTCGTTGTAGCTGTATTTTGCAAAGCGTTCCATCTCATCGTTCCAGCACTTTTTTGCCTTTGCGATTTCATCGGTGTATTTTGTTCTGTATTCGTGAGACGACAAAGCCTTGCCGAGAGCGATTATTCCGAGCTTTGCGTCCGCGACGAGCTTTACGGCACCTAATTTGTACGCGTCAAAGCGGGAAGTGTTAATGGTTATAAATTTTGCGTCGCTTCTGAAAAGGCTCTTTGAGCCGGTGGTAAAGTCGGAAAAACGAGTGCCTATGCCGAGAATGACGTCGGCGCATTTTGCAATGTCGTTTCCTGCCGAATTACCCGTGACTCCGAGCCCGCCGAGGTTCAGCGGGTCGCTTGAGAGACAGGCGGTTTTGCCGCTCTGTGTTTCGGCAAAGGGAATGCCGAATGATTTGCAGAACATCTCAAGTGCTTCTCCCGCCTCGGAATATCTTACTCCGCCGCCGCAGATAACAAGCGGCTTTTTGGCGTTTAAAAGAATTTCGGCTATATCGTTAACCTCGTCGAGAGAGGGGACGATTCTTGTAATTTTATGTACTCTCTTTGCGAGAAATTCGTCGGGGAAATCATAGCTTTCACCCTCGACGTCCTGCGGAAGAGAAATGCATACGGCGCCCGTTTCTGCCGTGTCGGTTAAAACGCGCATTGCGTTTATCATGGCAGACATCAACTGCTCCGGACGTGAAATTCTGTCCCAATATCTTGTGACCGCCTTGTAAGCGTCATTTGTCGTTGTGGCAAGCGAATTTACCTGCTCAAATTGCTGAAGCACGGGGTCCGGCTGGCGTGACGCAAAGGAATCTGCGGGAAACAGCAAAAGCGGAATGTGGTTTACCGTAGCCGTTGCGGCGGCAGTTATCATATTTGCGGCACCGGGACCAATGGAAGAAGAACAGGCTATTATTTTTCTGCGATTATTCTGTTTTGCAAATGCGGTGGCAACGTGTGCCATGCCCTGCTCGTTTTTGCCTTGATAAACCGTGAGTCCGCCTCTGTCGGAGTCAAGAGCCTCGCCTAGTCCGCAAACTATTCCGTGACCGAATATCGTAAAAATTCCGTCAACGAATTTTGTCTCCTTGCCGTCAAACGAAACGTATTGATTATCAAGGAATTTTACGAGAGCCTGCGCGGTAGTCATATATGCCATAGTTTTATCTCCTTATTTATCGTCTAAAAGCCATTTGTGCTCCGGTGCGTCTATTCTTGTCTTTCTCCACGGGTCGCCGTCAAGATGCCTTATCATCCAAACATAGCACATTTTATATCCGGGAGCCGCTGCCTGCTGATGCGTGTGCATAGGTGTTATGCAAAGACAGCCTTTGTCACCCACCTTATAGCAATCGTCTCCGTTAAAGCCGACGCCGAAGCCCTGCGGCTTATCAAATTCGTAGTAGTAGACCTCGGGCTGCGGATGATAATGCGGCGGATAGCTCGTCCAGCAGCCGGGCTTGTGGAAAACCTCGCCCAAGACAAGATTTGAATACGGAGCATTTTCATAGTCAAACACCGTAAGCACCTGTCTGTCGGCCGTGCCGCCCCATTGGTCTGCGCCGAAGTGCTGAACTGTCATATCCTCGCCTTTATAATAATGAACGCCGAAATCGTTTGAGTTATCAGTTTGCTCAATTACAATTCTCGACTCCTCGTTCGCCTTAACCGTTACTGTGTTATTCCTTGCAAAATGAATTGCCGTTGCCTTGTCAAGAAACGGAGAACGTCTCTTTGCATTTTCGGTTTTTCCGTCAAAAATAAAATCGACATCTCCCGCCATCAAAAGCAGAGCCGTTTCATTTTCCGCATCGCAAAAGGTCATGGTTTCGCCCGCTTTGAGAATTTTAACTCTTATATCCATCAGCATATCGGAGTTTTTGCCGTTTCTCTCGCAGAGGATTTTTTCATTGTTTTGGTTGAATTTAGGATTTTCGTACATACATTACCCTCGTTTATATAAATTAAACTTTTATCTTATCATCCGTAAGCGAAGCACTTGCGGTTTTTATCGGTATTTCCTCGCCGAGATAGGTAGGCTCGGGCTCAGCTATACAATAAAAGAAATCCTTTACCCTTGCCGCCGCTTCTCTTATGTTATTTTTGACGGGATATTTGAGCTCCTCCCTGTCAAGCCCATATGCCTCAATGCCAAGCTGTCTTGCAACATACACAGCCCTGTAAAGATGATATTTTTGCGTTACAATAAGCACCTTTTGGACCTTGAAAACATCTCTTGCCCGATACATTGACTCATAGGTTGAAAAACCTGCATGGTCAATATACACGCAATCAGCCGAAATACCGTTTTCAACAAGGTAATCCTTCATAGCGTTTACCTCGTCATAGCTTTTCGTGCCGTGATCCCCCGAGACAAGGAATCTGTCGCTGCACCCTTTATTGTATGCTTCAAGAGAAAAATCAAGTCTTTCCTTTAGCATAGGCGACGGCTTGCCGCTCCAAAGCCCTGCACCAAGTACCAAAATACAATCATAGCTGTCCGCTTTTAATTCGTCTACGGTAACAAAATTCTTTTTAGAAAAAGAAATTATATATGCGTTAATGCCGATTACTGCCGCAAAAAGCAAAATACAAACACATAAAAGCGTTCCGACAATACCTTTGAAAATCTTGTTTTTGAACAGTTTTTTCATTTTGAGCCTTCCTGCAAATCAAAAAGGGAGCGGAATGATTTACACCCTTGCAATCATTTCACCGTATTCTTCTTTTTCTTTCTTAATGAAGTCCTTGACCGCTTCGACAGAGGGCATATCCTGTGAGCAAGCGTGAGAAGCTACAAGCATAGCCGCCGAAGCCGAGCCGAATTCGAGAGCGTCGATTATATCATAGCCCTCAAAAAGTCCGTAAAGGAATGCGGAAGCGTAACCGTCTCCGCCGCCGAAGGATTTAAGGAGTTTAACGGGGAACGGCTTAATGTTATAGCTTTCGCCGTCATTTGTATAAGCTGTCGAGCCCTCCTTACCGTGCTTGATTACCACGATTTTAGCATTTTGCGAATGCCAATATTTAGCTGTTTCCTCATCGGACATACCCTGCTTTATGAGCTTTTCGGTAAGGTCGTATTCCTCACGAGAGCCGAGAATAATATCAGCCTCACGGGCAACTGCGGAATAATAGATTGAAATTTCGTCGTCGTTTTTCCAATTATATGCACGGTAGTCAATATCAAAAATAATCGGAATACAATTTCTCTTTGCAAGCATAACAGCCTTGAGCGCCGCCTCTCTCGACGGGCTTTCGCAAAGAGCGGTGCCCGAAATCAAAAGAGCCTTGCCCTGCTTAATGTATTCCTCGTCAATATCGGAAACCTCCAATTTCAAGTCGGCCGCATCGTTGCGATACATAACTATGGAGCTTTCGGTTTCGGATTTGATTTCGGTAAATGTAAGACCGATTTTCTCACCGTTTTCACATCTCTTAACTCTTGAGGTGTCAATTCCCTCTTTCTCAAAAAAATCGGTTACGAATGTGCCGAGCTGGTCGTCGGAAACACGGGCAAAAAAGCCGCATTTTTTACCGAGTCTCGCAAGTCCTACCGCTATATTTGCGGGAGAGCCGCCGAGGTATCTCTTAAAGGTGGTGCTTTCGTTAAGAGGGCAGTAATAATCGACGGGATTCAAGTCAACCGCAATTCTGCCCAAAAGAATAAGGTCATATTTTTTTGAAGAATCAAATTCTATGTATTTCATAATCGTCTCCTTAATTATTCCATATTGAAAACTTTAATATGTCTTTTAACATTTTGATAAACTCCCTCAACCTCACAGGCGGAGAGCTCAAAATAATTGGCTTTTTCCTTGTTATCACAATAAGTCTTTGCATAAGAAGCCAAGCTGTCAAAGGAAGCTGTTGCTATATTTATCTTGCGAACACCGAGTGAAATCGCCCTCTGAAACTGCTCGTCGCTTATACCCGTGCCGCCGTGAAGCACAAGCGGTGTATTGACTTTTTTATGTATTTCCTCAAGCACGTCAAAGCGAAGCTCGGGAAGTACGGGATAATTTCCGTGCGCATTGCCTATTGCCACGGCAAGTGCGTCAACCCCCGTTTCATCACAAAAGCGTTTAGCGTCATCGGGGTTTGTGCAAAGAATTTTGTGGCTTTTGCCCTCGCCCTCGTTTCCGCCGACAACTCCCAATTCGGCTTCAACGGTTGCGCCGTATTTCTTTGCGGTTTCAACGACGCCTTTTACCGTTTTAATATTTTCCTCAAGCGGTAAAAGCGAGCCGTCAAGCATTACCGACGTAAAGCCTATATCAAGAGCCTGTTCAACCGTTTCGACATTTAATCCGTGGTCAAGGTGCACCGCAATATCGACATTGGCATTTTCAGCCGCCGAAATCATCATCGGTCCCATCAATTCCAAAGGCGAACTTTTAAGTCTTACCTCCGCTATCTGCAAAATAATAGGGGCTTCAAGCTCCTCCGCCGCCTTGACGGCGCCCATTACCATTTCCATATTGCCTACGGAAAAGGCACCTATGGCAACACCTTTTTCTTCGGCGCGCGCAAGCAGCTCTTTCATAGCAACAAGTGACAAAAATAACACGTACCTTTCGAAATATTATATACAACATACTAAAAATATATGTATAATTATAACACGTTCGGGGTGTATTTCAATGTTTGAAGCAGTAAAAAAAGATTTGCAAAATCTGTATAAAATAACGAGAAAAGCGTCCCTTGCGTAAAACAAGGAACGCTTAATAATTGCATATGTATGCAGGCTTTTGTTATACTCCGACTTTTTTCTGCTTTTTGTCGGGCAAAACTATTTCGCCGGCTTTAACAAGCGAGAATTTGGCAACGCCAGGGCCTATGATGGAGTAGATAAACGTCGAGCAGAGTATTACCGTGCGAAGCTGCGGAGCATAGTCGGGTACCATGCTTGAGGCGACGGCGATAAGACCGAGCGCAACACCTGCCTGCGGCATCAGCGTGGGTCCTAACCATTTGCATACTTTATCGGGCTGATGCGTAATTTTTCCGCTGACATATGAGCCGAGCATTTTACCTACAACTCTTACCACCACATAGATTATTCCGATAAAGCCGATGGATTTAAGTGCCGATACGTCGAACCCAGCGCCCGAAATTACAAAGAACATCATGTATATAGGCGGAGTGAAGCCCTCCGAGACTTTCACAACGTCGTCGGAATCGTGGATTATGTTTGTAAGCACTGCGCCGAGGCACATACATGCGAGCAGGCTTGAACCCTTGAGCAACGTGGCGAGATAATATGTAAGCGCCACCATACCGAGTATAACGCAAATACGGTTGGAGTGCTTTTTAAACCACTTCAGAAGAACCTTCATCACAAGAGCTAAAACAAAGCCGATAACTGCCGAAATCAGCACTTGATAAAACGGATCGAGTATTGAGAGAACGAGGCTCCTGTCGCCTTTTCCGTTCATGGCGGTAACTATTGTGCTTGCAAAGCCGAAGCCTATAAGCGCCACGGCATCGTCAAGAGCGACAACGCTTAAAAGGAGTGATGTCAAGGGGCCCTTTGCCTTATACTGATTTATTACCATTATTGTTTGGGCGGGTGCTGTTGCGGCGGCAATTGCACCGAGCAAAATCGACAGCTTTAAGTCAACCTTGCATATAATCAACGTTACCGTAAGAAGTATTACGGCACCCATGGCTTCAAAAATAGCAACTATTATGGGTGCGCTGCCTACCTTTTTAAAATAGTCAAGGCTGAAATCGCAACCGACGGAAAATGCTATAAACGACAGCGCAATATCTGATATTATTGCGAATTCGTCTATCATATTTTGGTCTACGATGTTAAACAGCGACGGGCCGAAAACAAGCCCGGCTATAAGATAACCGGTTACGTTGGGGAGCTTTATGTATTTACACAGCCTGCCGAAAAGAAGCCCCGATATCATCATCAAAGCGACTGTGGCAAGTGTTTTAATTTCCATCCTTATACAATCCTTTCACGTAACTTATCGGAACGGTGAAAACCACTCCGGTATCGGGCTTGGAAAGATCGCCTATAACATCCTCAATGGCCTTTACGGCGTTTTCAACGTGATCGTCGTTTACTGCGGCGATTATAAGATTGCTGTTCTCGCGTTCAGGCTTTAAAAATGCCCTCATCGCACCGAAAAACGGAACCTCACCCTCGTCGCTGTGAGACGCCAAAAGATGAACCATTCCTTTGCTGTCAAGTATGGTGGCACCGTGTATGTCGTGATCCGCAAAACTCGTCAGTACATCGTCAAGCATTTCGGAGCGGTTCAGTACAAAAAACAAAAGCTGCATAAATTTTTCCTCCGTATCAGATTCAATATTATTTTAATCCCTCATGCGACAGCAGCGGCAGGCAAAACATAACGCCGGTATTTGGCTTTGAGAGCCCGCCGGTGACTTCGTTTGCAATCTGTTTTGCGACTGCGACCTTCTCGTCCTCCATAGCGCAGAGAAGAAGCTTGTTTTTTGCGGCACTTTCGGGGTTTAAATATTCGCGCAGGGAGCCGAAAACAGGCGGCGGATCCGAGGATGCGCGCCCTATTGCCTGAAGAGCACCCTCGCAATCTATAAGCGAGCCGCCCTTGATACCTGCCTCCATCATTTTTACGAGAATGGAATTCATGTGGTCGCTGTCGTGAATTATCATTATTACGAGCTGCATAGTATTCCTCCCTTTTAAATTTCGATATTATTTTACACCTTTATATGATATAATGCAATAAAACAGAATTTTAACGATGGTGGAATTATGGGTCGCAAAATCGAATTTTTTATTGACAATGACAACGGCAATGTCAAAATAAAAGATTATTTAAAGCGTAGGGGCGTGTCGCACAGAATGCTCTGCGTTTTAAAGCGCACCGAAAACGGCATATTGAAAAACGGAGTAGGGGCGAGAAGCATCGACATTTTAAATTCGGGTGATACGCTGACTTTGAATTTGCCGTCCGACGAAGGCACCGCCTCCGCTGTGCCTTCGGATATACCGCTCGACATAATTTATGAGGACGACGATATACTCGTGATAAACAAAAAGCCCGATATTGCCATGCACGAGTCGCACAATCACCGTTGCGACGCACTGTCAAATGCGGTGGCATTTCATCTTATGAAAGAGGGGAAGGAGTGCGTATTCCGCTCTGTCGGCAGACTTGATAAGGGAACGTCGGGCATAGTGGTGTGCGCTCTCAATAAATTTTCTGCGGCAAAGCTGAGCGGTAAAATATGTAAGGAGTATTTAGCTGTTGCCGGCGGCGAATTTTACGGCGATGGCGTTATAGATAAGCCTATTATAAGACCCGACCCCATGAAGACCTTGCGCGATGTCGGCGTGGGCGGCGAAAGAGCCGTTACACATTGGAAATCGTTAAAGGTAAAGGACGGCTGTACGCTTTTGAGAATACATCTCGAAACGGGCAGAACTCATCAGATACGTGTTCATTTTAAAAGCCTCGGAGCGCCGCTTGTGGGCGACGATATGTACGGCAGTACGGATAAAAGACTCAGCCATCAGGCTCTGCATTGCTGTTTTGTCCGCTTTATACACCCCGTTACCGAGAAAATTATGGAATTTACCGCACCCATGCCGGACGATATGAATAAGCTTACGTAACGGACCGCCGGCAGATGCAGTCTGTTTCGGATTTCATTTTTTATTTCGGCATTATAACGGGCTTTTCAAATTGGATAATGAATGCCGTGTATCAGTATTGGGTGCAGGCGGCAAATACAGCGAGCTTTGGAATGCGCAGGCAAGGTATTATATCTCATAAAGGACTCGGCGAATAAATAAAAAAGACTGCATTTATCAAATGTGATTACGTACGTCACACGGCATAAAGGCAGTCTTTTTATATGTTATACGGCTTTTATTCAGTTTAGCTTTTTGTCGGTTGAGAGGATAAAGCGGAGAACGTTGTTTGCGGTTCTCTGCAGTTCTCCTAAGGCTATTCCGTCCTTTTGACCGTATGTTTCAAGCAGAGAGCCGTCGTTTCCGCCGCTCTTGCTGACCGCGGTTTTAAATCCGGGCATAAGCACGTCAACCTGCGCTCTGACGCGATATGCATTGTCTCTCAGCTGCGGAAATTCGGGTGACGGAGCGTAGCGCATCCACCAGTCTGTCATAACCATACCGCCGAAGTGCCATTCGTCACGCAAAACGGTGGTACAAAGCTCATAATTGTAGTGGCTCCAAACGCCGTTTATCTTGTTGTAGCTTGTCATAATGCAGTGCGGAGACGACTCCTTAACGCATATTTCAAAGCCCTTGAGATAGATTTCGCGAAGTGCCCTTTCGGACACTATGTCGTCGGTGTGATTGCGGTTATATTCCTGATTGTTGCCGGCAAAGTGCTTCGGACACGCCGAAACGCCGTTTTTCTGTATGCCCCTGACCGTTGCCGCAGCGGTTTTACCCGTGAGGTACGGGTCCTCGGAATAGTATTCGAAGTTTCTGCCGCACAGCACGTTCCTATGTATATTCATACCCGGTGCCAACAGCACGTCGCTGCCCTTTTTTATCATCTCTTTGCCCATTTCCGTGAATAATTTCTCGGTGAGACTTTCGTCCCAAGAGCACGCTATCGCCGTACCGCAGGGCATCAGCGAACAGGCGGAAAGAAGTCTTATTCCGGACGGACCGTCGGTGGTGATTATCGGGGGGATTCCCTTTTCTCTGAGCGACTTTAAAACGCCGCCGAAAGCACCCGCGTTACCCTTTGCTCCGAGTGAGCTGTTCATAGGTCCCTCGCCTCGTGAGATTGCTTCGAGCTCGTCGAGAGAAAGTTGAGATGTAAAGTCTTGAAGCTTTACTTTGCCCGCCTTTACATCGGAGAGCTTATAGCCTTTGTCACCGCTGATTTCTTTTCCGTTAGGCAGAGAAGAGAGTATTCGATTTTTCAGACTAACGGTGCGAACAGGCACTTTTTCCTTTGACAGAGCGATTTTGTCGCCGTCGCAAACAGCGGCAAAGCGTTCAAACGCGCGGTTTTCGCTGACCGCCATAACTTCGGATAGTTCAGCGGTTACAACTGTGCTTTCAAGTGTAAAGCTATACACCTTTTCACAGTTTCGCACGCTGTTGCCTACATAAAAATCGTAAATTCCGCTTTCGAGTACATAGCAGCTCTTGTGTCCGGCCTTGCCGGAGTCGTCGTAAGAAGCAAAACCGTCATTTGAAATCACCGTTACGAAGGTTTCACAGTCGCCGGGGGACAAAAGCTCTGTTTTGTGAAAAGCAACGAGTGATTTTTTTGCTTTTCCGAGCTTGCCGTTCGGAGCGGAAACATAAAATTGAACCGTTTCTTTGCCGGGCACCGAGCCGATATTCGTCACCTTAACATTGAATTCTGTTTTGCCTTCGGAATAGTTCGCTTTTTCCGTTTCGATTTTAAAATTTGTATAAGACAGACCGAATCCGAATTCATACAGCACCTTTTCGGGGGCGAAGGTTTCAAAATAGCGGTAACCCACAAAGATGTCCTCAACATAGTTGTTGTATTCCTTTGCGCCGAAGTTGCCGCTGCTCGGGTAGTCCTCATATCGTTTTGCGATTGTATCGCTGAGCTTCCCGCTCGGAGTGACTTCACCGGAGAGTATATCCGAAAGCGCGTTTCCGCTCTCCATACCGCCTTGCCAAGCTATAAGTATCGAGCCTATTTTATCCTTATATGCATCTATCTCTTCAAAATCAATAAGACTGCCTATATTGAGAACCAAAATGACGTCGTCAAAATGAGCCGTGACAAGGTCTAACATCTCCTTTTCTCTGCTCGTGAGGTAATAGCTGCCCTTTTCGAGAACGTTTTCGCGATCCTCTCCGGCGCTTCTGCCTATAAATACCACGGCCTTATTGCTCTTTTCGGATGCACTTTTTACAATGTTGTCTTTAAGCGGCATTTCCGGATAAAATCTCGGCCAATGTCCCCAAAACCCCGGATCCGGTATGTTTTTGCGCTTGCCGCACCAATCATTATAAATTTTTCTGAGATCTTCGTTTATATGTATTTTTCCGTTTTTTTCTATGCCGTCGGCAAAGCTGATTTTATAAGGCGCGCATACGTCTCCGCCCGAGCCGTTGCCGACAAAAAAGCTGTCGTTTTGCACTCTGCCGAACAGCGCGACATTATCCTTGCCGTTTATGGGTAAAGCCCCGTTGTTTTTCAGCAATACGCAGCCGTCCGCCGCTGTCTGTCGCAAAAACGGGATTATTTTCTCATTCGGCTTGCCGTTTTTTATTATGCTCGCATTTTGCTTTTGCGCAAGCTCACTGCCGCTGATTTTACGAATCAGTTTATTTATAATCCTACTCATTTTACAGCTCCTTTTTTATTTTTATGTCATAATATCACATACTGATTGTTTTGTCATCACGTTGTCATCCCGAAGAGAAAAATTTGAGTTTCCGAGACGAGTGTGCTAATATAATAAATATTACATAAAGCTGCGGAGGTAGAAAATGCCACATGTAAGTGTTCTTTTAAAGCCGGCTTCTTCGGCGTGCAATATGAATTGCAAATACTGTTTTTATAAGGATGAGGCAAATTGCCGCGAAACTGCTTTTTGCGGTATGATGTCGCTGTCGGACGCCGAGGAGATAATTAAAAGTGCCGCGGAATACGCAAGCGGCAGCTGTACGTTTTTGTTTCAGGGCGGAGAGCCTACGCTTGCGGGACTTGATTTTTATAAAGGCTTTGCGGAAATCGAAAAGAAATATGCAAAAAAAGGGCTCATATTCCACCACAGCATACAGACCAACGGCCTTTTGATTGATGACGACTGGGCAAAATTCTTTAAAAAGAACAACTATCTTGTAGGTTTGTCGCTTGATGGGCCGGCACAGATAAACGACCTCAACCGCGTCGATGTGAGCGGCAAGGGTACATTTAACAGGGTAATAAAGGCGGCGGATGCTTTGGATCGTCAAGGGGCGGCGTATAATGTGCTCTCGGTCGTTACGGGCAAAAATGCACGCTCCGCCGAGAAAATATATAATTTTTTGAAAAAGCAGGGCTTCAGATATTTGCAGTTTATTCCGTGCCTTGAGCCGTTTTCATCGGAACGCGGTGAGAGCGCATACAGCCTGTCGCCCAAGGACTATGCCGAGTTCCTCGTAAAGATATTTAATCTTTGGCTTTCCGACCTTTTGAAGGGAAATTATATAAGCATACGCCATATAGACAATCAGCTGTCCGTGATGCTCGGCAGACCTCCCGAAATGTGCAGCGCGTTCGGCTGCTGTAACATTCAGTATGTTATAGAGGCCGACAAGAGTGTTTATCCGTGCGATTTCTATGTGCTCGACGGATATAAGATAGGCGAAATAGGCAAAAATACGTTTGAGGAAATGCGAAACAGCGAAACCGCGGTTAAATTTATAAAGGATTCGCAAAATGTTCCCGACGAATGCAAAGCGTGTCCGTTCTATTGTGTTTGCCGCAACGGCTGCCGCCGCGACAGATCCTCGGAAAACGGTATTATAGGCAAAAATTACTACTGCGATTCTTATAAGTATTATTATGCGAAGTGCAACGCCGGATTTATAAAGGCGCTGTCATTTTTAAATCAGAACAAACTGTAAAGGCGAATTATGGAGTTTTATGAAAACAGTCAAAGTCCCGAAAGAGCGCTTTTGATAGGCGTGGACACGGGCGAATACAACGCTGAAATCTCTATGGAGGAATTGGCTCTTCTCTCGGAAACCGCGGGAGCCGAGATAATCGGAACGGTGATACAAAAGCTTGAAGCTCCGTCGCCGGCAACATATATCGGCAGCGGAAGAATGTCGGAGGTTGCCGCCTTTTGTCGAAATAACGATATAGACCTTATAATAGCCGACAGCGAGCTTACACCGTCGCAAATTAACAATATAGAGACAAAAACCGATACAAGAGTTGTTGACAGAACCATGCTCATACTCGATATTTTTGCCGCAAGGGCAAGGTCGAGCGAGGGTAAATTGCAGGTAGAGCTGGCACAGCTTAAATATTCGCTTCCGTTTTTGTCGGGCAGAGGCAAGAGTATGTCGCGTCTCGGCGGCGGAATCGGCACAAGAGGTCCGGGCGAGAGTAAGCTCGAGAGCGATAAACGCCATATAAGACGCAGGATACATTCGTTGTCCGAGGAGCTTAAGAGGGTTGAAAAGCGACGCGACCTCATTCGTTCAAGGCGAAAAAAGGACGGTGTAATCACCGTTGCCATAGTCGGTTACACCAATGCCGGAAAATCGACTCTTATGAACACTCTTACAAGTGCGGGCGTGCTGTCGGAGGACAAGCTTTTTGCTACGCTCGACCCGACTGCAAGGAGGCTTACGCTGCCGTCAAAGCGAGAGGTTATGCTCGTTGATACGGTAGGGCTTGTAAGGCGTTTGCCGCATCAGCTTGTTGATGCTTTCAAATCAACTCTCGAAGAGGCAAAAAACGCCGACCTTATACTAAACGTCTGTGATGCGTCAAGCGACGAGTGTGCCGAGCATCTGAGCGTTACATCGTCCGTCTTAAAGGAGCTCGGAGCGGATAATATACCGGTTATATCGGTAATGAATAAGTGCGACAAACTCCAAAACGCATACGATATGCCGGTAATCGGCAAAACCGTTATGATAAGCGCAGTTAAAAACGAGGGGATCGACAGGCTGCTTGAGGTTATTGAGGACTCGCTGCCGAAAACCAAGGCGAGAGCGATATTGTTAGTTCCGTTCAGCGAGGGACATATACTCGGAGAAATTCGAAAAACGGGAGTCGTGTATTCCGAAAGCTATAAGGAGAACGGAACGCGGCTGGACGCTCTTGTCGATATTGATTATCTCGAAAAAATCAAGCGTTATATAGTGTCGATGTAAAAACATAAAAAGCAGTAAATCAAAGCTGATTTACTGCTTTTTGCTTAACTTATTATTTGAACAAGCCCGTTTTCGGCTCGCTCAACCATACGCCGTCATTCTTTACAAGCTCAATGTGGTCGCCCGAAACCAAATAAGCGTTATTTGCGAGATCCATCATCGGTTTGTCACTCATGGAATCAGTGTAGAAACTGTCAATAGGCATGTCGCCGTAAATGCTTTTAAATGCCGCTATCTTGTTTTCCTTGTAGCAAACACGCTCTATGATTCCGTTTTCCATATCCACAACGCTGCCGATGTAGTTTTTTACGCCGATTCTTTTGCATATTTCCCCAAGTATGATTTCGGGGCAGGCCGAAACTATTACGTCGTCGGGAGCTTGAATCTTGGCATAGAAGTTTTTGATTTTCTTTTCGTGCTCGTCCCAAAACTCTGTGATGTCCTTGTGAATGTCCTTGATTTTCACGCAGTAGTCGGTGAGCATATCGCCGTATTGTTCGATAACCTCGTCGGTTTTTATTGCGCCTCTTTTGTAGCGTATGAACGCCTCACCGAAACGCGGTATGAGCTTGGCAATTTCTTTCGGATCCTTTTTAAGATAGAACATAAAAATGTCAAAACCGCTCTCACCGTCATATATGGTGTTGTCAAAATCGTATACGTTCACAGCTTTTCCCTCTTTACACGAAAAATACATCATATTTATAACAATGGAATTTTAGCATTACAAATCTAAAAAGTCAAGGAAGCCGAACCATATAGGATCGGCTTCTTTGTTTTGCCTAATCGCTGCGTTCACATCCGCAGCACGTCGCGGTGCTTACGCCGGTCTGAAGCTTAGTCTCGTTGGGCGGGAAAAATTCGTCCACGGGGAACTGTATTTTCCTGAAGGCCTCGCACGGATCGTCCGTGTCACAGCTGCATTCCTTATCGGGTATGCAGAAGTCGTATGCCGGTATCAGCATCTGGACGTCGCGCTCAAGCTGAACTATCGTGAAAATACCTATTGTAACCGCAACGGCTTTTTCGACGGGACGGTGGCCGAAATCGTCCGGGAATTCGTCGCCGAACGCGCATTTCACGCAGGACGGGACAGGAATGCACGAGTCACCGAGACAGTCGCAGCAGTCGCACGGGCGGCAGAGCCTTGCTTCAAGGCAAATAGGATCGGCGACCTGTATTTTTGCTCTCGGATTTGTGTTTTGCGGAATGATTTGCCTGTCGCCCGAGTCCGCACGGAACTCTGAGGAGTATACCCTTACCTTGCCCTCGCTGCCGTAGAGTATGCATTTTTTTGAAAATGTGGTAAATCCGCACACCGTTTCGGGCGGAGCCGCCGCAACGGAATATGCGTCAAGCGTTACCTTGAAGAAAAATGTGATGTCAACCGAGTAAAAGCCGCGGTTAAACGGCACTCTCTCCACATCGATAAAGACGTTAAGTATCTCACAGCCCCTGCATCTTACATTAGTCGCCCTGTCTATTGTTTGCTGGTACTGCGGCGGAAAATACACCCTCAAGTCCGCAAGACAATCCTTATCCGCACAAGAGTCGTAAACTCGGTTAGTGTCTATGCACACGGCTTCGCGAATTTTGCCGGATACCTTGTCGTTACAGCATGATTTTGTTTCTGCCATAAAAATCCCTCCTGTAATTATTTCGGCGACCGAATGTGATTTTGCCTTTAAATCGCCGATTTTACAGCCGACGGGAAAAACCGATGCCCTGTTCCCGCCGACCATAGCTTCAATAACATCTTATGCCGGCTTATTCAATGTGTTACAAAGCAAAGTTTTTACACAAGTTTACAAAGATTTAACGAAGTCTTGATTGTTGCAACGTGTTTTCGACGAATATAATTTTTTTATAAAATAAAAAATAAAGATGAATTGCAAAAAAAGGAGAAAATATGGAAAAATATATCTCTAAAAAGGAAAAAGCCTCCTACGGATTTGCGGCAGTCGGCAGCTATATGGTAGCCGGCATAACCCAATCGTACCTTATGTATTTTTTTACCGACATACTTATAATTCCGTCGGCTTTCGTCATGATGCTTATGATAGTCGCAAGGGTCTGGGATGCCTTAAACGACCCTATGATGGGTGTAATAGTAGACAGAACAAGCACGAAATACGGTAAAATGAGGCCTTATGTTTTGATAGGTTCGTTTTTGATGCTTGTCACCACCATAGTACTGTTTATGCCCTTGACCGGAGCGCCTACAATGTTTAAAATGATATTTGCCGCCGATTCTTACATAATTTTCGGTATGGCATATACGCTTACCGATGTGCCTGCCATGGGGCTTATGAGTGTTGCTACGCCGAACAGCGACGAGAGAGCCTCGCTTCTGTCGTTCTACGTTACGGTAGGCTCGGTAGGTAGCTTGCTCCCGGTGGGATTGCTTACGATATTCCAGTCTTTTATTCCGGAAAAATATGTTTACTTTGCAATGTCGATATTTGTGGGTATAATAACATCGGCGGCTTACTTAACGCTGTTCAAAAACTCAAAAGAGCGTTTCTCCACTCATACCGAAAAAATTGCCGTGCGCGATATGATAAAGGCTGCGGGCAAAAATAAGCCCATGATGATGGCACTTCTTATGTCGATGGCAGCGTCGCCTCGTTACCTTATTATGCCGGCGGCATTGTATATAGCGACTTATGTAATAAATATTCCGGGGCTTAACTCCGGCACGGTTTTGCTGCTCCTGTATCTTGTGGTCGGCAGCGGTATGTTTGCGGGCATTTTACTTACGCCTGTTATCTATAAAAAGCTCGGCTATAAAACGACCTGCGTAATAGCTGCCGTTACGGGAGGCGTAAGCCTTACCGCCGCATTCCTGCTCGGCAAGATAAACATATATTTCGCATTGCCGTTTATGACAATCGGCGGTCTCTCTCTCGGCTCGTATAACGTTCTTCCGTATCCGATGGTAGGCGACAGCCTTGATTACCTCGAATGGAAGACCGGAGAGAGAATGGAGGGTGTGTGCTTTTCGCTCAACTCTTTCGTCACTAAATTCAACAATGCAGTAGGCTTTATAGGACTTTCTGCGGCACTTACTTTGTTTCATTTTATCGAGCCGTCCGCGGCGGGTGTGCCGGCTGTACAGAGTGCCTCCACCGTTACGGGTCTTTTCTCTCTTGTTACCGTAATTCCCGGGATCGGCTTTTTGCTCTCGCTTATACCGATTTGTTTTTATGATTTCAGCGGCGTTAAGAAAGAAAAAATATTATCTGAGCTTGTCGTAAAAAGAAAGGTAATCAAAAATGGAGTTTAAATTTGAACGAAAAACCTTTAATATTAACGAAAGGCTGAGGGTCGGCATAATTTCCGATTCCCAGCTCAGCCCTGTTCGCAGAAAAAACGAGACGACGTTCCGAAACAATCTTGTCTTATCGCTTTCCGTACTCAAAAAACAGGGCTGTAATATGATTATATTTGCAGGCGATATAGGCAATATGGCGAGCGGCTTTGCATACGATACATATAAAGCCGCGTTCAAGAGCGTTTTCGGCGAAAAAATTCCGATTATTCAAAGCATTATGGGCAATCACGACTATTACGGCTTAAGGACATCGGAAAATTGCAGGCGGCTTTTCACAAAAAAGATCGGTTCTTCGCCGTTTACTCACTATACGGTAAACGGCTTTCACTTTATCGGCGTATCGCCCGATTGCGAAAAAATGTCCGACGGCTACAGAAAAATTTTGCCGTACCTCAAAGTCGAAATTGAACTTGCAAAAAAAGAATGCGGCGACAGGCCGATTTTTGTCACGACGCATAATTGTGCAGAAAATACGGTGTACGGCAGCGACGATTGGGGAGACAAGGGCCTTTTCGACTTGTTTTCTCAATATCCTAATTTGATAAATTTCGCAGGCCATCTCCACTATTCGCTTCTTGATGAGAGAAGTGTCTGGCAGGGCGCGTTTACCGCCTTCGGAACTCAGTCTACGTCATATGTTGAACTCGAAAAGGGAAAGGTTAACGGCTCCGTGCCGCCGGACGCATATATGTTCCCAATGGGCTATTTGCTTGATTTCGAAGAAGAGAGCATAACCGTAAGGCGTATGAATTTCCGCCTCGGCAAGGAGGAAAAACCGAATATGAGCGTCAAAATACCGTACGCTGTCACAAAAGCCGATTTTATTTCCGAAAGAAAGCATAACAGCTTACCTGTTATGCCGAACGCTTACGGACATACGGAATATGATGAAAACGGGAATACATATCTATGCTTTGACAAGGGCGAAAGCGACGATTTTGTTCACAGCTATGCGGTCTTTTACAGCGACGGAACGCGGTACGATTATTTTTCGGATTTTTATAAGGGTATCTCCTCCATGGCTGATAAAGTCAAACTTCCTGTTTACTCTAAGTCTCCGGGAGTGTATAATATAAAAATATATGCGATTGATTCCTACGGGAGCATCAGCGACAGCTATACGTCAATAGACCGCTCTGAGGTGCGCCGAAGGAAGACTTATCGCAGGAAATTGGCACCGGAGATCAAATACTGATGGATATATTTTCTTTTGAAGGTTATATCTTTGACCTTGACGGAACGCTTCTTGACTCCATGGGACTTTGGGATGATATTTACGTTAAGGTTCTCGGCGACTTTAACATCAAAGCACCCTCGGATTATCTCTTTAACGTGAATCATATGAGCCTTTGCGACGGAGCCGCATACACGGTTGAGAGATTTCGGCTTGAAGGCGTCGTGAAAAAAGAAGAGATTGCAGATATGTGGACTCGTTTGTCGAAGAATCAATATGAATCTACCGTACCGCTAAAAAACGGTGCGGCTGATTTTTTGCACTACTTGAGCGGTATGGGTAAAACGCTCGGCGTGGCAACGGCTCTCTCGAAGGAGCTTTATATGCCATGTCTTGAAAGGCTCGGCATTCTACGGCTTTTTAAGGCTACCACATCAATAGACGAAGTGTCGCGAGGCAAGGAATTCCCCGACATATATTTGAGAGAGTGCGAAAAAATAGGTGCTGTACCGAAAAATACGGTAGTGTTTGAGGACAGCCTGACAGGTATAAAATCCGCTTCCTGCGGCGGATTTAAAACGGTCGGAGTATACGACGCTTCAGCCGAAAAACAAATGACGGAAATTAAAAATCGAGCCGATTTTTACATAAATACGTTTACGGAGCTTTTAGATGAAAACTGAAACAAAACGCACTGTTGCCGCGAAGCTTATGCTTTTTTCGAGCGCCGTTATATGGGGCAGCTCTTTCTTCATATTAAAAAACACTCTGGATGAATTGCCGGTGTATTTTTTGCTGTGTGTAAGATTCCTTTTCTCGGCAATACTTTTGAGCATTGTATTTTTTAAAAAATGGAAATTGTTTAATTTGAAATACCTTTGGACAGGTACGATTACCGGAGCGTTTTTGGGCTTTGCGTACATATTCCAAACAATAGGTCTTAAGCACACAACGCCAGGAACCAATGCGTTTTTGACCACGGTTTATTGCGTTATAGTGCCGTTTTTAAGCTGGGCCGTCAGCAAAAAACGACCCGATGTATGTAATTTTGTTGCCGCGGCGATTTGTATAACGGGCATAGGCCTTGTCTGCCTTGACGGGAAAATGTCATTTTCATTTCTCGGTGAGGGATTTACGCTGATATGCGGTATATTTTATGCGCTTCAGATTGTGGCGGTTGAAAAATGGTGCAGTGATCTCGACGTTATTCTTCATACGATTATACAGTTCTTTACCGCATTTTTTATCTGTTTTATTTTCTTTATCTTGAGCGAAAGCTTCCCAAAGCATATATCTACGGGCTCGGTGTTATCGCTTGTATATGTTACCGTATTTGTAACCGCGCTTTGCTTTGTATTTATGAATATGGGTATAAAGCATACAACCGCGTCAAGCTCTTCGCTTATACTTTGCTTGGAGTCGGTATTCGGAATACTTTTTTCAATGATTTTTTATCATGAGAGGCCGACGCTGCAAACAGCCGTCGGTTTCGTGATTATATTTGTCGGCATTGTTCTAAACGAGACTAAGCCGAAATTTGCATTGAAAAAGAATTAAACGGCCATGGACGGCAATAATGTCTAAAAACATTATAAAAATAGTTGATATTTTGTGAAAAATATTATAAAATGGAAATGCCAAATAATATAACAGGGGGCATTTTTATGATATGTAAAAATTGTGGAACGGATTTTAATGGGCAGTATTGCCCTAATTGCGGAGCCAAGGCTGAGCCTGCTTCGGCTCCGCAGCAGAGCGTACCGCCTTACGGAGCACCGCAGAATTTCGGAAATGGGCAGAGCGCACCGCCTTACGGAGCATCGCAGAATTTCGGGAATGGACAGAGCGCACCGCCTTACGGAGCACCGCAGAATTTTGGGAATGGACAGAATACTTACGGCGCGCCCGTATATATGCCGACACGCAAAATCGGATTCGGCGAGGCGGTGAAGTTGTTCTTTAAAAACTATGTGAATTTCAGCGGCAGAGCTACAAGAAGCGAATATTGGTGGGTTTACCTGTTCAATAATATTGTTTATATGGTTTTGGGCATATTGTTTGCGATTTCAGGAGGCTCTTCCCTGGCAGCGTATGATGCTTACGGCGATATGAGTATAGCGTATATGGGTGCCGGCGCGATATTTTATATTTTGATGATGCTGTATGGCCTTGCAGTGTTACTGCCGTCGCTGTCTCTTATGGTGCGCCGACTTCACGACATAGGCAAGAGCGGCACGTATATATTGATGGGGCTCATCCCGTTTGCCGGCTACATAATTCTTCTCGTATACATGCTTACCGGCAGCGCCCCCGATAATCAGTACGGCCCTAAAAAAGTCTGAGTGTTTAGAAGCAAGTCTTTGTTTTTACAAAACCAATATGTTTTGTCAATAAACCTCACAAGGTGACAGTCTTGTACACTTCCTCTACTTAGGCATAATAAGCTTTACAGAGCACTTCAAATTATACATTTTAAGATGAACCCCTCAGATAATGCAGACGCATATCTGAGGGGTTCAATGTATTGTTTAAAAAGCTGTGTTGATACAAAACCACCTTATGAACACTCTGTTAGTCTCGACTTCTTTTGCTCTGTTAGATGTGTAATAAAAAGCTTTCTGTTAAAGACACCCTTTAGGTGTCTTTTTTTGTATATACAGCGGATTTTGTGTTGATTTAAAGTCTGTTTTGTACTCAAACAGAGAATAGATAGGCAGTTTTACAAGTGCTATAATTTTATGAAATCAGTTTTATACGGATTATTGATTTGTGCTAAAAATTTTTCCGTTTACGAGGAGAAGATTGTATATGTGCAGGATAGATTACGCATATTTTACCGATAAGGGAGACAGAGAGCATAACGAGGATTACATAGGCTTTTCCGAGGCGGGAGATAAAAAAATATTTGTCTTGGCTGATGGCTTGGGAGGTCACGGTAAAGGCGAGGTAGCCTCTTGTCTTGTAGTCGAAAATGTAAAATCCATGCTGAATGACAATAACGTAAAGGATGAAAAGTTCCTTGACAATTGTTTTGTTATGTCTCAGGAGCGTCTTTTGGATGAGCAGAAAAAAAGCAACAGTAACGGGAAAATGAAGACAACCTTGGTTATTCTGTATATCGACGGTACTACGGCGAAATACGGACATATAGGCGATTCAAGACTTTATGTGGTAAAGAACGGCAAAATACAAAAAAGAACGATCGATCACAGCGTTCCGCAAATGCTTGCCTTGGCGGGTGAAATAAGAGAAAAGGATATACGTCATCACGAGGATAGGAATAGGCTCCTGAGAGCTATGGGAAACGAATGGGATGATAGCTCACCCAAATATGAAATAGACGATACCTTAGATATAGAAAAAGGAATGTCATTTTTGCTTTGCAGCGATGGCTTTTGGGAATGGATAACCGAAAAAGAAATGGAAAAGTGCCTCTGCAAAGGTGCTTCGTCACGTGAGGCACTCGACATGATGGTTGAGCGTGTTAAAAAATCCGGTAAGAACAAGAATATGGATAATTATTCAGCTATTCTTATAAGGTTTGAATGAGGTGCTTCGGATGAACATAGTTAAGTGTACAAACGGGCATTTTTTTGACAGCGATAAATACGATGAGTGCCCCTATTGTGCTGAAAAGGGAGAGCATGTTTTTGAAGAACGCAGAGATATGGACGACCGAATGACTATTTCCGGAAATTCGGTATGCGATATGCTTTTTGAAAATCAATTGACCGAACGATATTTGGAAAACGTACGAGATGACGAAAAAACCGTTTCATTATCAATCGTTTCCGGCAATAACAGACCGGTCGTAGGATGGCTTATGTGTATAAGCGGTTCACAAAAGGGCAGAGCTTTATCGGTTTTTTCCGGAAGAAATTTCGCCGGTAGAGCAAAAAATATGGATATAAGACTTACTGATGATGCTTATATTTCCCGCGATAATCATTTTTCAATCGTTTATGACCCTAAGACAAATAATTTCTCGTTTGTACCGGGCGGCGGAGAAACGCACATTAACAATATGGTTGTAAACAGCGTACAACAGTTGTGTGAAGATGATGTCTTAGAAGCAGGACAAACAAAGTATTTATTTGTCCCATACTGTAAAGAGGGGAGAACATGGGATGAAGAGGGTTAACTGTTTTATTTTGACTTTGATATTGCTGTTCGGCTTTGCCGTAAGTGTTGCGGCTGAAGGTGAAAGCATACGGATAACTTATGCCGGGGCAAATCTTCCCGAAATAGTTGTCAATGCGCAGACGGATAATATGGATATTGATTGTCAGGATGTGGCTCTGAATTTTGACGGTAAGACCGTCAATGCATCCTCTGCGGAAAAGTATGACAAATCGAAACATTCAAGACGAGTATTCTTTTTATTGGATTTGTCAACTTCAATGAAAGCCCAATACTTTACAAGTGCCAAAGAGTGTATAGCTGATTTTGCCGACAACATGGGAGAAAATACGACGGTTTATCTTATTACGTTCGGCAAAGATGTCTCTTGCGTTTTAGACGGCTCAAACGATGCCGGCGAGATAAAATCGGTGCTGTCGACGCTGTCAAACAATCAGGGCGGCACTAAGTTTTTTGCAGCTATAAAACAGGCAATGGATATATCGGATACTTGTCCCATGACAGATATGGAATATGCCGTGGTTTTTTCGGACGGTGAGGATTTCCAAACCGGAGATACCACTCAAAAAGAAGTTGAAGATAAAATCGGAAAGTCTGCAATGCCGATATATGCTATGCGCGCCGAGACCGGGAGGGTGTCTGCCTCAGATATAGGAATATTTCGTTCTCTTGTAGCTGAATCGCACGGGAAAATGTATTCTTATTCAACGGAAAACGCCGTTGAAGTTTTTAATGATTTGAATTCTGAGACAGCGTCGCAATATATAATACACGCTGATACGGGCAGCAATGTTTTCAATGGATTGTCACAGCTGCTGTATTTAAAAGTAAATGGTATTCAGAGCGAGCAAATATCATTTGCTGCAAAGAGCAAGACGGACATAACGGCTCCGGAAATAATATCCGAGCCGGTGATTTCGAAAAAAGATAATACTATTACTTTTGAGATTTCTGAGGATATTATAAATTCCGCAAATGTATCGCCTACAAAGGACGATTTTTCCTTGTATACCAAAAAAGGAAAAAATATTGAGATTTCAGATGTGATATATGAAAAAACAGACAATGGTTATTTACTTACCGTTTGTCCGAAAAAGAAGATTGTTAAATGCGAGTACAGACTTATATGTAAAGACATAACGGATAATTCGATAGAGAAAAATCCGTTGCCGCAAACATATGTGTTTAAAAGTAATGTGGGTATTTCCGCATTCTCGGCATTTATAAGAAATTATTGGTATGCGTTTATAATTGCGCTCACGGTCATTTTACTGATTGTAATTATGCTCGTTATGATGAAGCGCAGAAATGTTAAGTCTATAAAGGAATTGTTTATCAATTCTGATAAAAACGATATAGAAATTAAACACTTCGTCAATGACAAGACGGAGGGCAGGCCGTTAAGACTTACGGTGATATCGGCAAACAATGTTGCAAAAACCATTGATATGAGTATCAAGGGCAGTGCAGTATTCGGAAGAGCTAATATCTGTGATGTCGTATTCGATGATATGAAAATGTCAAGACAGCACTTCTGTATCGGCGAAGAAAACGGTCAATTTGTGCTGAATGATTTAGAGACGACAAACGGTACATATTTGAACGGCGTAATGGTAAAAGCTCCACAGCTTCTGAAAAACGGAGATGAAATTTTTGCCGGACTCAGCACAATTACAATTGAGTTTAAAGAATAGAGTCGGTGAGTAATATGGTTAATCTTTGTCCCAATTGTTTTGCGAAAAGGCAAAATACCGATTGTTGTCCGTTTTGTCATTACCGATATAATGATTTGCCGGACGATAACGCTTCTCTGCGGCAGATGACAGTGCTAAATCATCGCTATATCATCGGAAGAGTTTTGGGCGTCGGAGGCTTTGGAGTAACTTATCTTGCGTTAAACAATGAAACCGGTGAAAAATGTGCCGTTAAAGAGTTTATGCCGTCAGAGCTTGCTGTCAGGGACGGAATGGGAAACGTGTATCCGAGCAGTGAGGACAACGCCGAGCTTTTTGAGCATTGTAAATCAGGATTTTTAAACGAAGCGAAAACTCTTTACACTTTTCGCGGAGATCCGACTATTGTAAATGTCAATGATTATTTTGAAGAAAATCATTCGGCATATTTTGTCATGGAATATCTTGATGGATGTAATATGCGCGCTCAAATGCAAAAGAGCGGCGGCCGCATCCCGGTGGAAATGGCGACAATTATGTTGGTCACCGTGGGAAGTGCTTTGATGGACGTGCACAAGTTTAATATATTGCATCGAGATATCAGTCCGGAAAATATATTTTTAACGTCTAACGGTTCGTACAAGCTGATAGATTTCGGTGCGGCGAGATTTTTTACAAGCCGAGCAAATAAAAGTCTGTCGGTGCTGTTAAAACCGGGGTTTGCTCCGCCCGAGCAGTATTCTTCAAAGGGAAATCAGGGCCCTTGGACAGATGTTTACGGGCTCGCGGCAACTTATTATTATCTTGTGAGCGGGGTAAAACCGCTGGATGCAATGGATAGGCTCAGCGGTAAACCTATGGCGGCACTTTGCGACCTGTGCCAAGGTGTATCAAAGAAAACATCCGACGCCGTTAACCGAGCCTTGGCACTTGATTATCACGCCAGATATAAGGACATGGTAAGTTTTTTAAATGACGTGGATTTATCTGTGCTCGGCGGTGTTAAGACCGACGCCTCAAAATCATCTGTTATCGACAGACCGCCTGACGAAAAGCTCGACGGAAAAAGGAATATAACCAATATGTTGTCAGCCGGCAAATTCAAAAAGAATGCTGTCGGTAAAGGAACGATATGCTTAATAGGCTTTGAGGGAACACAGAGGGAAATAAAATACAGAATAGAACCCGATTGTCAGATAAAAATCGGTAGGGGAATGTCGGCAGACATTCGCATAGACGGGGATTTGAATATAAGCAGACTCCATTGCAGCCTCATATATAATTCTGACAAAAAGACGGTGTTTATACAGGACCATTCAAGTAACGGAACATTTTTTTGCTCGGGTAAAAGACTGCAACCGGATATGATATATGAATTAAAAGAACCGTTTTATTTGTCTCATCCGAAAAATATGTTTAGATTAAGTATCGATAAGTAAGGAGAAGAGCAGATGGATGATTATGCGGAGTTTTCGTTAAGCCCGGCTGCGGAAGATAAAGTGTATTCTGCGGTTACCGAAAATATTGCCGAATACTGGGTTGCATATTCTACGCACATAGGAACACGAAAATATCAGCAGGACGCTGTTAAAATACCGGATAAGAATAAACAGAAAGAAAGTAAGAATATTTGTGTTTTATCAGACGGTATGGGCGGTATGCAAGGAGGAGAAATTGCGAGCAATTTGACTGTGAATACCTTGTTTGATGATTTTTATAATCAAAAAGTCGAAAACTGTCCTGCATTTTTCAGCGAAGAAATCAAAAAGGTAGATGCGCTTGTAGCCGGAATCAAAGATGAGACCGGAAAGACAATTGAATCCGGAGCTACACTTGTATCGATTGTTATTGACGGAAATAATTTGTATTGGGCATCGGTTGGCGATAGCAGGATATATATTATCCGAGGCGATGAAATAGCACAGGTCAATGCAGAGCACAATTATTATATGATGTTGAAGAATCGAGTGGAAGCCGGTGAAATAACCGAAGAAGAGGCTAGAAACGATCCGAGTAAGGAGGCCTTGATAAGCTATATAGGCATAGGCGGAGTAGAACTTGCGGATATAAATCAAGAGCCGTTTAGCTTAGAGAACGGAGATTTGATAGTTTTGTGCAGCGACGGACTGTACAGAATATTAAATGACGAAGCGATAAAGCTGATAGTTCGCTCTTGCTCTGAGAATATACCGCTTGCGGCGCATATGCTTGTAAACACAGCAACGGAAAATCGACAAAACAATCAGGACAACACAACGGCAATCGTTGTCAAATACAAACAATAAACAGGAGTGTTCAGTATGAAATTAGTAAGATGCGAAAACGGTCACTTTTATGATTCGGAGCAGTACACGGTATGTCCGTATTGCAGCGGAATGGATTCTGCAGGAGCCGATAACGTTACGCAACCAATCTCACAAAAGAAGCCGGATGATGACATCCCGACGCAAAAAGAAAGCAATGCAGGCTATACTCCGACTCAAAGCATAAGCGGCAACGGTATTCAGCAAAAGCTTAAAACCGTTACTCATTTTGACGATGATGCAAAGACAATCGGAGTATTTAAAAAGGCCATAGGTTCCGAAAACGGAGAGCCGGTTGTCGGCTGGCTTGTCTGCACTAAGGGCGCGCATTATGGTCAGGATTTCAGACTTACGGCAGGTCGAAATTTTATCGGCAGAGCATCCGATATGGATGTTTGTCTCAAAAAGGACGGCACGGTTTCAAGGGAAAAGCATATGGTAGTTCTTTATGAGCCAAAGGCAAATATTTTTATGGTTCAGCCCGGTGAGTCAAAAGAACTTTCTTATCTGAACGACAACGTGATTCTCGAATCCAAAGTAATTAAAGCGTATGATGTGATATCCCTGGGAGAGAGCGAACTTGTGTTTGTTCCGTTTTGTTCGGATTCTTTTAAATGGGAAGAAAAGAATAAAGCAGATAAAGAAAAGTCGGAAGACTGAATTATGAGGGGTGACAAAAATGATTAAAAAGAGAGACATATTTCTTTTCATACTCTTAAATATACTTACGCTCGGAATATACGGGATAGTAATTTATTGTTTCATCGGCAAAGAGGTAAATAAAATATGCGAGGCTGACGGCAAGAATCAGATGCTTTATATTTTTGCATGGCTGCTCGGCCTTGTTACACTCGGTATATTTCCGCTTATTTGGATAAAAACATGCATGGACAGATTAGAGGACAATGCTTATAGGTATCCGGGTGTTAATGTTAAGCATTCGGGAACCGAATATGTGCTTTGGGCTTTGTTCGGGTCATTTCTTGCCGGCGCGGGGTACATTGTCGCTACAGTTTATTTTCTTCAGAGCATAAATGCTTATGCGGACGTATACGGGTTGGTTACTCCTCTTGAATACTCTTCAAATCCGGTTGAGCGTTTAGAAATAATGAAACAAGGTACTATAACTCCGTTACATAACAATAATTTTACCGGTTATGCTCCTGCTTCAAGCGATGACATCAGTACTGTGTCATATCTTCCGTCAGTGGGAAAAATAGTTTGGACAAACGGTACTTACAGAGGGGCAGAGGCGGATTTGAAGGACGGTCTTCCGCTTACAATAGGGCGTGATCCGAAACGCTGCAATTTTGTGCTTGCTGATTCTCTTGTTAAAATCAGCGGTGTTCACGTTACGGTATGCTACATTGCGGCAACCGACAGCTTTAATGTGACGGATAACAGTAAAAACGGCACATTCCTTGCGGACGGAACAAGGCTTCCTTTTGCTCAGACCGTAAGCTATCCGCGCGGTACGGAATTCCGTCTTGCCGATGGGGAAAATGCGTTCAGGCTTGAGTAATATGGGGGAAAAGAAATGAACTGGACTAGAGCGAGAAAACTGGGACTTGCAGCATCAATAGCACCGATATTTATGCTGTTTTCTTATTTTATCAGCTTTATTACTGTCGATATCGGCATCTTGGCTTCAAAAGAAACCGATCTTTTGGAGCTGATAAAAACTGCAAATGAATATGCCGATATGTTTGATGTTAGCTTGTTTGAGGCAATTTCCGACCAATTATCAGATGTGCTCTCGGATGTATCCGACAGCATTGCACCGATAATACTTGTTTCGATATTTTGCTTTTTGGTACCTATGCTGCTTGATACTGCTTCTTCGATTATCGGATTTGTATTTTTCGGAAAGAAAAAAGATACTCGTGCGCCGCATATTTTTGCTATTGTAACAGCCGGGTATACTGTGATAGCAGATATTGTGCTTGTTTGCATATTTAATGCATTAAACAAAGAAATGAACGATGAAATCGGCATCGACAGAAAATTTGTAAATGTCGGTGCAGGATTTTATATACAACTTATTTTTTGCGTTGCGCTTATAGTTGTGTCGATACTTGCATTTATAGCTTTAAAAAAAGAAGAGCACCCGATAGATTCTGCTGACGTCGGGCTGGTAGGCGTTAAAGGAATGTGGGCAGGAGCTCAATTTATCAATAATACCGGAGAGGGTCTTGTTGTGGGACGAGATCCGAAACAATGTAATATTATTATCAGTCAAAACGCAAACAGTATAAGTCGCAAGCATTGCGTGGTGAAATATGATTATCAAACTAAGGATTATGAGGTTACGGATTGCTCTTCAAACGGTACATATGTAGCCGAAACCGGGCAAAGGCTGAAGTACGGCGTTCCCACACACTTGCCGTGCGGAACGGTAATTGAATTGGGAGATTTATCAAACAGCTTTATGATTAACTGATACCAAACATATGACTTTCTGCGCTTTGCGGTGCGGAAAGTCATATGTATACTATTGTAAATTGACATAACGGCTTATTTGTATTTACGGGGGACACCAATGGAAAACATCAATTTATGTATATCTTGTTTTAAAAATATAGGCAATACAACAATCTGTCCGTATTGCGGTGCCGAGCAGAAAACGAGGCCTAAGGAAGCGTTTCACCTCTATCCTAAAACGATTTTAAAAAATCGATACTACATAGGTGAAGTAATAGGTTACGGCGGCTTCGGCGTAACATACAAAGCACTTGATATGCGCTTAAACGAGACCGTTGCCATAAAGGAGTATTTCCCGGCCGGATTTGTAAACAGAGTCCCCGGAGAGACCGATGTAATTAAGTTCCCCGGCGAAAAAGGCGAAAGATTTGAAGAGGGTAAAGAGAAGTTTTTAAATGAGGCCAGAAATACAGCGAAGTTTTCAGATAACCCCAACATTGTAAATGTCTATGATTTCTTTGAAGCGAACAATACGGCATATATGGTGATGGAGTATCTTGAGGGAATTCTGCTGAAAGATTACATTAAACAAAACAGCGGAAAACTTGATGTTAAATCTTCGCTTGAAATAACAAATAAAGTGCTTGACGGACTGAAAGAAGTTCATAAGGCAGGAATAATTCACAGAGATATAAGTCCGGATAATATTATGCTGACAACAGACAACAAGGTTAAGCTTTTTGACTTCGGAGCCGCACGTTTTTCTTCTACGGAACAGGAAAGCACTTATTCGATAATAATCAAGCAGGGGTATGCTCCGCCGGAGCAATATCGAAGTAAAAGTAAACAAGGCCCGTACACTGATATTTATGCTGTCGGGGCAATGCTTTACTCTATGCTCACAGGCAAAATTCCCGAGGAATCGGTTGACAGGCAGATAGAAGATACGCTTTCTCTTCCGTCAGAGATTGATCCGACACTTCCAAAGTATCTTGACAGCGTCGTTATGAAAGCCCTTTCGCTTAAAAGCGAACTTAGATTTCAAAATACAGAGCAATTTAAAGAGGCTCTTAACGGTAATCGTGCTGTTTTGATGCCGGCGGAAGAACTAAAAAAACGGCAGAAAAAAAGAAGTATTGCATTTGCCGTAATAGGAGCCGTAATAGCTGTTTGTATATGCGTCGGAAGTGTTTTCAAAGTAGTAACGGACGACATTGACTTGAATCATTACATAAAAGAAGATTCGGTTGTCGAAATGTGGGTACCGGTGAGCGACGATACGGAAAAAAGTGAAAAACAGAAAAGTATTTATGATGAAATATATAAAGAGTTTGCACAGCAATTGACAAGCGATGAAGGCCATAAACCGTTAGATGCGGAGATAAATGTAAATATTACGTATATTCCGGAGTCTGAATATGCACAGGCTGTTGCGGATGCTGAGACAAGCAAAACTCTTCCCGATATTTTCAGAAGCGATCTTTTGGATGTTGATATAAAAAATGAGATCGCATGCGAACAAGTCGATTGGATTAAACAGAAAATCATAAAGAAAGATTATGTTTTGTATGATGACGATTTTTCGCCTTACGGTTTGCCGATATCGGTTGATGCTGCCACGATGTATATCAATAAAAAATATGATACCGATAATATATTGTCAAATGCAACGTCTGTGGATTCCATAACGTCAAAAGCGGACTCTATCAAAAACGGAATAATTCCGATAGTTGCAAATCCAGATTGCGATATATTTGATTCGGATAAAGAGGAAATAATTGCCGCAAACGGTGTAGCGGACAGCAGCGCGTTTGAACTTTTCACAGGCGGTAAAGCGGCATGTTATATAGGAAAAATCTCAGAGTTGCCGAAAATTAAAGAATCCTCTCTAAGTTGGTATGCACTGGAATACCCCTTAGGGGTGAAAGAAACATATAAAGCGGCGGAGGTATGGTGCGTAAGTGCCGAAAATCATGACAGCACAAACTATGCGGCACTATATGCTTTATCGTGGCTGTTGTCCGAAGATGCGCAGGAGACAATGTACATAGATAACAGCAGCTACGTACCGCTGAATAAAAATGTTTTGGACGTCTACGTTGATGAGACACATAAAAATGATTCTTTAAGCTATTTGAAAGATATAAGCTTATAGCTTTCGTTTTCGGAAAGGGGAACAAAATGGGAAAATTCAGGTGCATGGGCTGCATGGAGGAATACGATGACAATACAACAGTATGCCCGTACTGCGGCTATGTAAAAGGGACTCCGGCAAAAGAAATATATCAGCTTCAACCGGAGAGTATACTGAGCGGAAGATATATTATAGGTAAGGTTTTGGGTTTCGGCGGCTTCGGTATAACATATATCGCTTGGGACAGCGTATTGGAGAAAAAGGTTGCCGTAAAAGAGTATTTGCCGAGCGATTTTGCAACAAGAATGCCGGGGCAAACCTACGTATCGGTATATGAGGGCGAAAAAGAGGAACAATTTAAGTCGGGACTCAGAAGCTTTATTGAGGAATCACAGCGACTTGCTAAATTTAATTCCGTAGACGGAATAGTCAATATTTATGACAGCTTTGCGGAAAACGGCACGGCATATATAATTATGGAATACCTTGACGGTCGTACTTTGAAGTCTATTTTGAAAGAAAAGGGAAAAATTCCGTATCAGGAGGCCATAGGATATGCTCTGCCGGTGCTTTACGCGCTTGAAAATGTACATAAAGCCGGAATAATTCACAGAGATATAGCACCGGATAACATCTTTATAACAAATGACGGTAAAGTGAAACTGCTTGATTTCGGTGCCGCAAGATACGCCACAACTCTGCATTCAAAGAGTCTTTCGGTTATTTTAAAACCGGGATATGCGCCGGAAGAACAGTACAGAACAAGGGGCAATCAAGGTCCGTGGACGGATGTGTATGCTATGGCGGCTACACTTTATCGTGCCGTAACGGGCGTAATCCCTGAGGATTCACTTGAAAGAACAGCCAATGACACAGTCAAGGAACCGTCAAAACTCGGGATAAAATTACCGCAGAATATTGAGAACGCCATAATGAATGCTCTGAATATAAAGGCGGAGGACAGAATACAGTCCGCCAAGGAGTTCGCGGACGCTTTGGCCGGTGAGATAGAACTCGAAAGAGTAATTATTAAGCAAAAAAAAGATGATGTAGGTAAATGGCCGATTTGGCAAAAGGGATTGCTCGGCGGAGCCGTGGCGGCTGTGGTTGCCGTTGTTGTACTTATAACAACAGGTGTAATCAAAACTCCGCTCACACAAGACCGTTTGCCGAACGTTATAGATATGTCTGTGGAAGATGCGGAAAAGGCGCTTGCGCCGTATGGATATAACTATATGAAAGATTCGGAAAGCCTTGATTTAATTACCGAGGCTGAAAGTGACTTTTCTTCCGCAGATGAATCAAGCTTAGATGATTCAACAGCCGAACCTTCCTCGGATATTCCTGCTGAAACAGATGAGACTTCTTTATCGGGTATGTCATTTATCCCTATGAGTGCCGATATGATTTCATCCGGTGAGCCCACCGGTGAAGTATCAAGCGACCCAATAACAGAAAGTACGGAGACGGCAAACAAAATACGAATTGAAGACAAGGTATATGACAGTGATATTCCTGAAAATTTGATTCTTGCACAGTCGCCGAATGCCGGTTCGAGAATCAACAAGGAGAAATATCCCGATGTTTATCTTACACTTTCGGCAGGGGCCGAGGAAATCTATCTTCCGGATGACAGCTTTGTCGGTATGAATAAGGATGAAGTGGTGGCAAAGCTTGAAGAACTGGGCTTTACGGTAAATGTGGTAGAACAGGCAAGCTCTGAATTTGCACCGGGGTATATTATCTCACAGGACTATGAACCCGGCACAAAGCTCCGCAAGGGTGACACGATAACAATCACCGTGTCAACGGGTTCGGACGGAGAAAAGGTTGCTTCTTTTGTGCCGGATGTCGTCGGCAGGACTTTTGAAGAAGCCAAGCAAATTATCAACGGGGCCTCGCTCTATATAGCGGTGCAGAGGGAAGAATACAGCGATACCGTACCCAAGGGCTGTGTAATATCTCAGGACCCGGTACCCGGCAGCGGTGCAACAACCAATGAAACGATTGTTTATTTGGTGATCAGTAAAGGCAGCGAAAAGGATGCAACAACACGTGTCCCGGATGTTACAAACCGAAAGCTTGAAAGAGCAAAGCAGATGCTCACAAACAGCAATTTGGATATAAACATAGAATATGCATACAGCAACACCATAGCGGCGGGAACTGTAATTTCACAGGATATAAGTCCCGACAGTAAAGTGCCCGTCGGAACAACGGTGACCGTTATAGTGTCTCAGGGAGCAAGGGACGATTCCAAAGCGCAGCAGGAGCAGGCTACAAAACGTGCGGAAGAACCGATTACAAATCCCACCAAAAAATCCGATGATGCAAAGCCGAAGCCTGATGTTGCATCTCCTCCCGTAACAGCTCCGCCTACAACAAGCGATACGCGGGTGAAAGTTCCGGATGTCGTTGGTTTGAGCGAGACTTCTGCAAAGAACAGATTGGATAATTTTAACGTGACAATTGTATATGTATACAGTTCAAGAACCGCCAAAGGATACGTTGCGGAGCAGAGCTTGGAGAATGGCAGTAAGGTTAACAAGGGGTCTTCAATAACGCTGAAAGTCAGTGCCGGAGCAGCCGAAAATGCGTGGAGAACTTCATCTTCATGGCCGTCGGGCGGCAATACAAATTATACGGTAGAGTACCGAAAAAAATATAAAACACAATCCGGATATAATAAGGACAATTGGGTGTTTACCGGCTCTTATCAAAATGAGTATTGTGATTTTTACAGGTTGACTGACGGCAGCGGCCATAGCGAACGGCACGCAAATAGTGATGTATTTAATGCTTACAACGATAAGGCAGGTTCTTATGTTAACGGCAATAGAAAGGTGGTTGTAACCGAAAACGGAGAGACCGGAAATTATTACTATTTCCATTGGTGCAGAGGCAGGAAGTTGCAAGGCGGACCGACAAACAGCTCTGTTTGTATCGGAGGGCAATATCAATGCCAAACCGGCGATAAAACTGTGACCTTCCAAAGCCCACATTATCATGCCTTTGTCGGAGACGGATATGTGGACAGATGGAGCGGTAATGTTTGCCAAAAGGCAAATTGGGCAAATTGTGCAGATTCATACTGGTACTATCGCATACCTATAAGACGACAGACTATATCGAGCTATGAAAACAGGCCAGTATATGTCTATAACGGTGTATGGACTTATACAGGAGAAACCGGCAGTTGGAGCTCTACAACCTCGCGTAAAGATTCCTATTCACCCTCAAATTCTTCTTCAGGATATGATATAGAATATCGGTACAGAGAAAATTTACAGGTTTATGATTGACAGATGCTTTTTTTGAGGAGCAAAGTATGAAAAAATCAATACGTTTTATATCGGTTTTTATAGCACTTACTCTTATAGCTTTATCGTTGCCCGTTTCATTTGCATGTCCGCCGCCTTTTGACGAATTGGACGCAGAAATTCAAAATCGGCAGAGAATGTCCGACAGAATTTGTCCGAGTGAAATTAAGACGGACAAATACACCTTTAAGTATTCGACTGCGGGCGGAGAAAAGACGAGAATTGAATTTGATGACGGCGGAACGCTTGATCTTAATTGGATTTGTCGTATAGATAATAAAACCGGAGAGAGCACCGCAATTATTAAAGATGCATTATTCGGCCTTGCGGCGGATGATAATTATGTCTATTACGCTTCTTGGGAACTGTCCGACGGAGATATAAAGGGTGTAAACTACATAAGGACGGATTATAACGGCGATAACAAACAAATCTTATATACCGATTCGTACACACCTTACGGTTCCGGAGTGGGGAATCCGCCGAACTTTTTGTTAACGGCTCATGCACTTTATGTATATAAATTTAACCTCGTTGAAATCTCTCTTGATACTTTTGAAAAAACCGTTCTTGTCGAAAGTGTCCAGGACCATACAGGTGAAGCTGAATGGATGAATCTTGATTTTGTTTATGACGATACATTTTATTTTTCGGTGGAGTGCAACGGAATATGTAATACCGATAACTGCTACATGCTTACTCCCATAAAGACGGGTTATCTGTGTTTTGCTCCGGATGTTGAGGCTTGTCCCGACACATTTCGTCTCCTTTTGGATGAAAACGACAAAGAGGCAAAAAAGGCAATGCCGACATTCACGAATACATCATTAGGTCAAAAGGCGGAGTTAACATCGGAGGGTATACATATTTATCCTTATTCCTCAAATACCGAAAGCTTCCCGGGCTGTTGGTACAGATTTGACGATGACAAGTTTGCAATTGATGAAGAGCGGCAAAACAGTGAAAATCCGGATACAATCCAGTATTTACTGTTTTCCGACCTGGCATATAAAAATCTTGACAATGTCAAGGGGAAGTATATCAAAGATATTGCGGATGATTTGTATCCGAACGACGGCTCCGCCGATAACCGCTTCCAAAACATAACGGGTAAAATACAAAAGGCAACGGTTATGAAAAAGTATCTGACCGACTGGACGGTTAAAGATACCTTGCGAAGCTCAAGCGGATTTTATGCGGCAATATTTCACAATGAAAAAAGTGATAATTATGTCTTGGCGGTAAGAGGGTCGCAAAGTCTTTTTTCATACGAGGGAGTGAAAGATTGGACTGATGATATAATTTACAGTGTGCGCAATGAAATATCTTCACAAATGGAAGAGGTGCCGAATCTTGTAGGGGATTATTTAGCTCAAAACAGTGATATTCTACCGCGGCTGTCGGTTACGGGGCACTCTCTCGGCGGAGGTCTCGGCATAATGATATCCAATATGTACGGATTGTATGCCGAAACCTTTGATGCATCGCCTATGCTTGATGTTTCATATTACAGGATGACATTTGAATATACCGCAAATTTCAGCGGCATAGACAAGTGGATATATATTGACCATGTGGGTGAGGGCGATGCTATCGGCGGGCATGAATATGATTATAAAAATGCCGTAAAGCATAAAAAGCAGGCTAATGTAATCACAACACCTTCATTATCTCCGGCACACAGCAGAGATTCTCTTATTACAATAGATGAGAAAAATCAAGAAATTGAAATGTCTCCGATAACAGACGAGCATTATTCAAAAAATATGGATAAAATGGAAAAGGCTGTTAAGCACCGTTTTATAGTTGCTGACAGGTGCTTGCCGAAAGGCTCGCTTGTTATGGGTACATCAAACTATGACAGCCTCTTCGGTTACAGCGGAGATACAACATGGTATATGAATACAATAGCCGTGCCGCATACGGACGTTATGTACGGAGGCGACGGAGATGATGTTTTGCTTCCGCAGACCGGCGACGATTACATAATAGGCGGCAAAGGTGATGACAGAATTTACGGCGACACCGGAGATGATGTATATTTTTACAGCCAAGGGGACGGAACAGATACGATAATCGATTCATCCGGAAATGATGAGATTTGGCTTTTGAACTATACCAAGGAGCAATTAAAAAAGTTTAAGATTGATACGAAGTCCGATAATAATTACATACTTGTCTATGATGACGTCGGTACATTGATATTTAAAATATGGAAAACTTCCGGTACATCAACGCACAGTATGGATATTAAATACGTTACCGATGAAAAGACCGAATCATATACAAGACTTGTAGATTGGAACCGGGTAAAAAGTGTTCGCAAACTTAAATTCGCATGTCCGGTCGACATCGGTATATATAACGGAAACGGGGACTTGGTAACAACGTTGTATGACGGTGAAGAGTCATTATTTTCAGATGATAACGGTGTGTATTCGGTAGTATATGACGGTGAGGAATATGTCAAATGTATTGATGTAAGCGATGAATCTTACAGCTTTGTTATTTCTGGCAAGGATAACGGCACTATGTGCATAGATGAGTGCTTTGAATCCGGCGACGGAAAGCTGCTTACCGAATATACCGCGAAATCTGTACCTGTTTATAAAGCGAGTACATATAAGCTCAGTTTAAACGGTGATGATGAGCCTCAACTCGACGGAACAGAATATAATGTGGAATTTGATAAAAAGCAATATGTTCCTGTATTATCTGCTAAAATTAAAAAGGATAATATAAGAATTGCCGTAGAGAAGGGTAAGCAGCTTTCCGTTAGTGTCAATCCGAAAAATGCAGATAACAAGAACGTTGAGTGGGCGTCAATGGATGAAAGCATAGCTACGGTTGATGAAAACGGTTATGTAAAAGGCGTAGCACCCGGAGAGACAACCGTTGTTGCGGAAATAGACGGCAAAACGGCGATATGTACCGTAAATGTTGCGGAAAAGCAGTTCAATTATTTGATTTTAATTATCCCCGGTGCGTTGATTTTATTAATTGCCGTCGGTGTTTTGATTGTTGTAGCCGTAAAAAGGAAAAACAAAAAGACTCTTGTGCCTTGTGAAAACGGGCAGCATCGTAAAAGTGCGTTTTGCGGCAGATTAAAAGTTGTAAGCGGCAATCAGTTCGGACAGGAATACAGTCTCGATTCGCAGAATGAAAAATCTGTCGGAAAAGCACAGGATTGTGATATTAAGCTCGATGAATCATATAAAAAAGTAAGTCGTCGACACTGCGTTATAAAGTTATCGGGAAATGGGCTGGGGTATGAGGTTATGGATACTTCAAGTAACGGCACATACGTTCAAAAGATCAGACTGCCGAGAAATGAGTTTGCATTTATACCGGCCGGAGCAACCTTACTTTTGGCGGATACCGAGTGCGAGCTCCTGTTACTGCCGCCGATAAGGAACAACTGAAATTTTTATTATTAAAAAGCAGTTAATTATCTGCTGTTATATCCCCCTAAAAAAACCAGGCTGTAAAGGACTTTTGTTCTTTACAGCCCGGCTTTTTTCTGCCGATTATTTTAATTGTCGTCTTCGGTATCGGCGAAGCCTTGGTCTATCGACAATATATTTTCCGCCTCGGAGCGCTCTATATCTTCAACACCGCGGAGCTTCTTTTGAATTATGGAATTGCGGTGCTGTGCGTCGTCAAGCGAACGTCCTGCGTCGTCTATTTTTTTCTTTGCTTTTTGCAACACCGTGCCGAATATATCATACTGTGTTTTGCACGCGGCGAGAAGCTTTCTGACCTCGTTTGCCTTTTCGTTTATCGCAACGGTCTTGAAGCCCATCGACAGCGAGTTTAAAAGTGCCGTTATGGTAATTGGTCCGGCTATCATAATATTGTATTCGTTTTGCAGCTTTTCGGGGAGTCCCGAACGCGAAGATGCAATTTCGGCGTACAGTCCCTCGGTCGCAAGATACATAATTGCATACGGCGTTGTTTTCGGCACGTTTATGTATTTGCGTATTTCCTTAGCTTCGCCGAGTATCCTGTCTTCGAGTGCCTTTCTGGCGGCGGTCAATGCGGCGGCATCGGCGTTGTCGGCTGCGTCGCAAAGGCGTATATAATCCTCCATCGGGAACTTTGAATCTATCGGTAGAAGCGTCGGCTCAGCACCTTTTTCGCTCGACGGTATTTTAACGGCGAATTCAACGCGCTCGGTTGCTTTTTCGCCCGTCGCAACATTCTCTTCGTACATGGTGGGTATTGTCTGGTCAAGTATTCCCTTGAGCTGAACCTCTGCCCATGTGCCGCGAGCTTTAACATTTGTAAGAACGCGGTTGAGAGTAGTGACATTGCTTGTGACGCCGTTTGAAAGCTCTTTCATCTCGCCGAGCGATTTATACAGCTTTTCAAGCTGTTCGGAGACGGTCTTAAATGAGCTGTCAAGACGTGTTGTAAGAGTTGAGGTGAGTTTTTCGTCAACGGTCATGCGCATTTGGTCAAGCTTCTTTTCGTTGCTCTCCTGCATTTTCTGAATGCTTGTCTCAATTATTTTCGATTGGCGCTCGTTTTGCTCTATGCTCTTGTCGCGTATCATATTGAGCGACTGTGCTATGGTCTCGTTCATTTTTTCGCGGTTTTCATAGCTGAGCTTTGTCATCGCCTCAAGCTTTGCCGACATATTTTCAAGGCTCTGATGCGTTTCTATACGGTTACGCTGAAATTCGTCGGATGTACTCTTTGTAAGGTCTGATATTTTGGAATTCAATACGGCAAAATCCTCCGAGGAGCTTTGCTTTGCCGCCCTTTTAGAAAAAATCAAGGCTCCGAGCGCACATATAAGCGACAGGCCGGAAATTACGGACAATATTATTTCAAACGTCTGCATAAATTCATTCTCCTTTATTCTTTATAATATATTATAGGTGAGATAAAGACTTGAGTCAATATAACAAATGTGTGGATTTTAAGAGCCTTTTGTGTTAAAATGAAATAAGCTTTAAACGACATTTGATTAACACCATTACTTTATAGGGGTAATTTAAATTGATAAAGAAAATAATTTCAATTTTGATAATGTTATGTGTAATTGCAACCTCCTTTACAGGTTGTTTCGGCAGAAAGAAGTCAGGCGAGGCTTTTTCAATGCCGATAATGGATGAGCCGACGAGCCTTGACCCACAGATAGCGGATTCGAATTCAGAAAAGCTCGTTGCGGCAAACTGCTACGAGGGGCTTGTCCGCATAATGGCGGACGGCACCATAGGCAAGGGCGTTGCCACGGATTGGAATATTTCAGACGACGGCCTTACATATACGTTTAAGCTTCGCAACAATTCGCATTGGGCTATGTTTTCGGGGCACAAGGCTGTGCTCGGCGAAAATTACGAGGATACGTTTGATATAACCGTAAAGGCGGAGGACTTTAAATTCGGCATTGAGAGAACCCTCTCGGAGCAGACCGGTTCCGCCGACGCGCCGTTGTTTTCGGCGGTGAAAAGCATAAGTACGCCGGATGATTTTACAATAGTTTTCAACCTTTCGTACGCCGACGACAACTTCCTTTATGCGCTGACAAATCCGGGGGCTATGCCGTGCGACGAGGAGTTTTTCAATCTCACAAACGGTAAGTACGGGCTTGACGCGAAATACCTTTTGTGCAACGGACCGTTTCACGTGTCAAAATGGACGGAAAAGACCTCAGTAAAGCTGGCTAAAAATAACGAGTACAACGGGGAATCCTCGGTTTCGCCGTCGTCCGTGACGTTCTATATAAACAACGACGATTCGGAAGTCGCCGATAAGATGAATTCGGTTACATATGATGTGGCTTTCCTCTCGTCATCGCAGTTCTCGTCAATAGAAAACAAAAAGGATTTGAATTCGGTTGCGGTTCAAAACGTAACCTATTCCTTTATATTCAATCAAAACGACAATAATTACCGCAATAAAAATATGCGGCTTGCATTTTGCCGCTCGTGCGATACTTCGTCGCTGTTTGACTCGCAAAGCGATATTTCAAAGGCAGACGGCATAGTGCCGCCGTCATGTAAGATAGGCGGCGAGGATTACCGAAACGGAAATGCCGCAGAGCTTTTGTCTTATGACGAGACGATTGCAAAAAAGAATTTCAACGACGCACTTTTGGAACTCGGCTCATCGTCGGTCGAAACTACAATACTTTGCACCGAGCAGTATGAGTCGTTCGTGAAGCAGATGGTGCAAAAGCTTCAGAAAACCCTCGGAGTAAAATTCGTCTCCACGGTAAAGGTCGTTTCGGAATCCGACCTTGAGGCAGCGGTAAACGACGGCAATTACAGCGTGGCGTTTTACCCGTTCAAGGCGAAATCGTCTTTTGCGGGCGAAATTATAGAGGGCTTTGACCAAAACAATATATTCGGATATGAGTCCGATGTTTTATCACAGAAAATCCGTAATATCAAAAATAATTCGGGCAGCCTTGAGGGTGAGCGTTCCGCCGTTGCCGATGCGGAGAACTATCTTGTTTCCGAAGCGGTAATAATGCCCGTGTTCTATGAGAACAGCTATTTTGTAACATCCAAAAAGACAAGCGGAATATACTTTTATTCCTCTGCGGATAACGTCTGTTTCATAAATGCAAAAAAATCGTAAGAGACGGTATTCAAAATGAAAAACAAATACGGCGTATCTCAAAAAATCTGTATAGCAATATCTTGGACGCTCACAGTTGCGCTGATGGTGACGATTTTTTGCCTGTCTTCTCAGGTTTCGTCAAAATCATCGGGGCTCAGCTCCGGGGTTATTTCCCGTATAACCGAACTCTTCCATATAACATTAACACAACATACCGTACGAAAAACCGCACATGCGCTTGAATATGCGGCACTTTGCTTCTTGTTTTCGTGCAGTTGGCAGTCGGTGTTTTTAAAATCGCAGCACACACTTTCGTTTTTGTCCGCGGCACTTTATGCTTCGTCGGACGAGCTTCACCAATATTTTGTGTCCGGCAGAGCGTGCCAGCCGAGAGACATACTTGTGGATTGTCTCGGTGCGTCAATCGGACTTTTGGCGTTTTTTATAATATATACTGTATATACTCATATTCATAAAAATAAAGCGAGGTAATATTATGGCAGTTTTGAAAGCGTTCAGGGCGCTTCGTCCGACTCCGGAATACGCTTCCAAGGTAGCGGCTTTGCCGTATGATGTTATGAATTCGGATGAGGCGAGAAGAATGGTCTTCGGCAATCCGTATTCATTTCTGCATGTTGATAAGGCGGAGATAGATCTTCCGAAATCGGTTGACATCTATGACGACCGTGTCTATGAAAAAGCACGCGAGAATTTGTCTAAGCTTGTTTCGGCGGAGGTTATGAAGCAGGACGAAAAACCGTGCTTGTATATATATGAGCAGACCTGGCGCGGCAGAACACAGACCGGCATTGTAGGCTGTACGGCTATTGACGATTATATAAACGACGTCATCAAAAAGCACGAAAAGACAAGAGCCGATAAGGAAGCGGACCGCATACGGCACGTTGACACTCTTGACGCAAACACCGGTCCTATATTCCTGACATACAGAAAAAATAACGAGATTTCGTCTGCTGTTGAAGATGTAAAAGAAAAAAGCGAGCCTGTTTATGATTTTGTGTCCGATGATGTCCGCGAAAGAGTCTGGGTTGTGTCTGACAATGACACGATTGATTTTATAATCGCACAGTTTAAAAACATACCGTCTCTCTATATTGCGGACGGTCATCACAGAGCCGCTTCGGCCGTTAAGGTAGGGCTTCGCCGCCGTGAGCAAAATCCGAATTTCACGGGAGATGAGGAATTTAATTTCTTCTTATCCGTAATTTTCCCGAGCGACGAGCTTCGTATTCTTGATTACAACCGAGTGATTAAGGATTTAAACGGACTTTCCGATGAGGAATTTTTGCTTGAACTCAGACATAAATTCGACATAGAAAAGCATGGGAAAAATGAGTACCGTCCTAAAAGGGCGCATTCCTTCGGTATGTATATGTCGGGTGAATGGTATGCTCTCTTCGCTAAATCTGAAATAACAGAGTCATCGGATGCCGTCAAAAGTCTCGACGTATCAATACTCCAAGATAATGTCATATCACCTATACTCGGCATTGATGATCCCAGAACCGATAAGAGAATAGATTTTGTCGGCGGCATCAGGGGCCTTTCCGAGCTTTCGCGGCGCGTTGACTCGGGCGAAGAAAAGCTTGCGTTCTCCATGTTCCCGACAACTCTTGACGAGCTTATGAATATAGCCGACAAATCTATGACTATGCCTCCCAAATCAACTTGGTTTGAGCCGAAGCTTTTAAGCGGTCTTTTTATACATTATCTTAAATGATGAGATGTTTTTCGGCGGTGCCGAATGTATTCGCGAAGCTTCATACACGTTTGGTTACTTATATACATATAATTTAAAAAATATTTGTGTTAATAAGTAACACTTTTCGTATATTATCGAATAGTTTTATATAATAAACAGTATAAAAGTACAGGCGAGGAGGTACTTATTATGCTGGGAGAAAAAATGAAGCTTATTCGTAATTACAACGGGTATTCTCAGCGTCAAATAGCGGAAATACTGAAAATTGAAAGGTCTACCTACGCTTCGTATGAAACAGGCAGAAATCGGCCGGATATTTTTGCGGTTCAGCGCTTTGCAAAAATCTTCAATGTCAGCGTGGATTATATTTTAAGCCTTGACGATATCAATATTTATCGTTTGCGCGATCAAGCGACCGATTATGCAAAGCGTCACAAAAAAGAAAGCGTCATTTCACAGCTTTCATCCGATGAAAAAATTCTGATAGGCCTTTACCGTCAGTGCGACGCAGGTACGAAAAAATCAATTCTTGAGGATGTTCGTAAGGCTGAACTTGAGACCGACGAATAATGAAATCCGTTCGCGGTAAAATTTAAGAGTTTAAAGGGAACCGTAAAGCTGTTTTTACGGTTCCTTTATCTTTATGCGATGGTTTTTGAGTTTTTTTTACAGTCTTTAAAGAATTTGTGAGAAAAGGGGTGCAATAATCGTCTTCGGCTGATATAATTGTATTGGTTTAAGTTGGAGTTTATCACAGCTTTTGCGATAAAGAGACGGAAAACCGCGCTGCAATGCTTTGTGCCGGAGCTGTACGTCAGGCAAAGTGTAATTTAAAAGCAGGAGATGAATATATGATTTCCGTTGCCGTAATAGGAGGCGGTGCTTCGGGTATGGCGTTTGCCGTAGCCTTAAAGCAAAAAAGACCCGATATTGAGGTTGCCGTTTTTGAGAAAAATCCGAAGGTGCTGAAAAAGATACTTGTGACAGGCAACGGCAGGTGTAATATCTTGAATTTTGACGTAGTCGCCGAGAATTACTTTGAGGCATGCGAATTTGTGCGCCCGGCGGTAGAAAAATATACTCCGAAGAAAACAGAAGCGATTTTTCGCGATATGGGGTTGCTTTTGATGAGTGAGCAGGAGGGCAGAGCATACCCGATTTCACAGACTGCCGCCTCGGTGGTGTGTGTGCTTTCATCTGCTGCCGAAAGAGCAGGTGTAAAGGTGTTTACAGACACACCTGTCAAAAGCATTAAGAAATCACAAGGTGGATTTGTAATAAATAATGATAAGAGCTTCAATTTTGCGGTTATTGCCTGCGGAGGTGCCGCAGCACCTAAGCAGGGGACGGACGGCAGCTCGTTTGAGTTGTTTAAAGCCCTCGGAATACGTGTGACAGAGCTCTCTCCGGCACTTACCGGAATATGTGTAAAGGATATGCCCTTTTCACTCAAAGGACTGAGGCAATACTGCAAATGCACTGTTTTTTCAAACGAAAAAGAATATGTTGAGTCCGGTGAGGTTCAATTTAACGATTACGGACTTTCGGGTATACCTATAATGCAGCTCTCGCGCTTTATAGGCAAAGGTAAAGCTACGGCTACGCTCGATTGTTTGCCGTCGCTTACAAAAAACGAGATTACAGCTTTTTTGCAATCCCACAAGTTCCGTGAACCGTCGGGTGACGTGCTGTGCGGAATTTTACCGAGAGCACTCGCAAATTTTGTCCTTCGCGAATGTAATGTAAAAAAGGACGAGCCGTTCGCAAGCCTGTCAAGTGATAAAACTTTACAAATTGCTTCCGCGATAAAATCACTTAAATTTTCCGTCACGGGTGTTCGCGGCTTTGATTTTGCCCAAGTGACTCACGGCGGAGCGGCTCTTTCGGAATTTGATAATAATACTCTCGAAGCTAAAAAAGTAAAACATCTGTATGCCGTCGGGGAGGCGCTTAATGTTGACGGTCCGTGCGGAGGATATAACCTCGGTTGGGCCTGGTCATCGGCGTTCCTTGCAGCGGAATCTGTTTTGAAGGAGTTATAAATGATAAGAATAAATGAACTTAAATTGCCTCTCGATGAGGACGAACAGGAGCTTTACAGGCTTGCCGCAAAAGCTCTTAAAATCGGTGAGAGGCATATACGAGAGCTGACAATCTGTAAAAAATCGGTGGATTGCCGAAAAAAAGACGATATTAAATTCATTTTCAGCGTCGATGTGGCTCTTGATATTGACGAAAAGAGGGTGGCTTCAAAAGCCGGCAACAGGGTTTCGTTAAGCGAGAAAAGCGTTTATACCTTGCCGCCCGTAAAACGGAAGAGTACCTTGAGACCGGTTATAGTCGGTTTCGGTCCTGCCGGTATGTTTGCGGCTCTGACCTTAACCGAGGCAGGGCTTTCGCCGATTATCATAGAGCGCGGCGAGACGGTGGATGAGCGTACCGCTTCCGTCAAGAGCTTTTGGCGGACGAGAGTTTTAAATCCCGAGTCGAATGTGCAGTTCGGCGAGGGCGGTGCAGGCACTTTTTCGGACGGTAAGCTTACCACGGGAATAAAGGACAAGCGTTGCCGCCGTGTGTTTGAAAAATTTTGCGAGCACGGCGCACCGAGCGAGATTATGTATTCCGCAACTCCGCACATAGGCACGGATCGTTTGGCGGGAGTTGTAAAAGCTATCCGCAAAACGGTAGAGGGACGCGGCGGAGAGTTTATGTTCAATACAAAGCTCTGTGACCTTATAATTTATAACGGTCACATTCAGGGCATTACGGTTTGTCACAAGGATGGAAGCAAAGAGGACATTGAAACCGATACCGTTATCCTCTCGATAGGGCATTCGGCTCGTGACACGCTCGAAATGCTTCGCTTAAAAGGCATTGATATGATGCAAAAACCGTTTTCGGTCGGAGTGAGAATAGAGCATAGGCAGGAAATGATAAATAAAACCCAGTACGGTAAATTCGCTTCGCACCCAAAGCTCAATGCCGCAAATTACAAGCTTGCCTGTCATCCGCAGGGCGGCAGGGGCGCATATACGTTTTGTATGTGTCCCGGCGGAACCGTGGTTTGCGCGTCAAGCGAAGAGGGCGGAGTTGTTGTAAACGGAATGAGTGAATATGCGCGAGACGGCGAAAATGCCGATTCAGCATTGCTTGTCGGCATAGAGCCGGAGCTTTTTCCGAATTCGGACGTGCTTTCTGGAATGTATATGCAGCGCGAAATAGAGCGTCACGCATTTAAAATGGGCGGCGGCGACTACACCGCTCCTGCACAGAAGGTCGGAGATTTTATGAACAATCTTGCATCTTCTTCACTCGGCAGCGTAAAGCCGACGTGTCCTACGGGAGTAAGGCTTACCAATCTGCGCTCGCTGCTCCCTGCTAAGGTTACGGAAACAATACTCGAAGCACTGCCGAAAATGGACAAAATGCTTCCGGGCTTCGCTTCAAATGATGCTCTTTTCACAGCACCCGAAACGCGAAGCTCATCTCCCGTGCGCATCATCCGAGACGAGCTTTTTCAGTCGAATGTGCGAGGCCTTTACCCATGTGGCGAGGGTGCGGGATATGCAGGCGGAATTGTGTCTGCCGGCGTTGACGGTATCCGCTGCGCCGAGGCTGTATTGCTCGACGAGGGTGAGGGCTGGTAAAGCGAAACGTAAAAAATAAAGGATGCCTGTCATTGTGATAGGCATCCTTTGCTATATTGTAATATTTTATTTTTTTCCGGAGGAATGAGCTCTTCCGTTTTCGGTGCGACGCTTACTCACCTTTTTGCGGCGGAGCGTGTCAAATACGATTTCAAATATGATAAGTGCTATTACAACAAGCACTACCGCAGTAATTCTGCCGGGAGTTACTGTTTTTCCGTTGTCGTTTTCGGTGCGGTCGGCAAGTGCTTCCATCGCAAGCCTGAGCGAATAATCGGCCTCCATAAGCTCCGACTCAGACATCGACGATGAAAGTGTGTTCTTAGCTTCCGTAATAGTCTTTTTAAGCTTGTTTGCTGTTGATGTGCTGCAAAGAGCGGTATCTGTCGCCTGAGCTTTTTCAAGATCCGATGTGAGGCTCGTTTTATAGCTCTTCACCCTTGCGCGGTAAGCGTTAAAGCCTGTAATATCGTTTGTGATGATTACCGAAAAACCGCGTTTTGTTATGTCATTCCACCCGGTGGGATTATCTTCTCTGCCGCCGCAAATATCACTGTTTGTCATATCGATAACAGCTCTTCCGGCGTCTTTGAATTTGGATTGAACTCCGTCTTTGAATACGGAGTTGTACGGATTTTTAGCTGAGAGAAGCGTGCCTATGCAGCCTGCCGAAAGCGTCTTTGAAACATAACTTTTGGCATTGCCGTTTTTTGCACTTGAGGATATTACGAGCGGCATGACGGTTTTTGAGGCAAGCCAAGAGGAGATTTCCTTTTTGTCGCCCGTAGCTAAAATTATTGAATTTGAAAGCGCGTTTTCGCTTGCGAGTATGTCGTAAATCTCATCTCTGTATTCCCAGCCGTCCGCAATCATCAGCATTGCGTTGCCGCCGAGATACTGTATGGCTTCGGCGAGGGTCGGTATTTTGCAGGATGTTATCGGCTCGTGCAGGCTGCCCGTGCCCGCTCTCAGATGGTATGTCGAAAGCTCGTGATATCCCACGTTGCCGATGTCCTTGTTTACGGTATTGCCGAGCTCATCTACGCACATTCTCGAGAGATTGCTGTCGGCCATAAGCACCACGTATCCGTCGGAGGTTTTTTTCACCGAAACGTAAACAATGTCGGCACCCTTTTCTGCCGCCGCTGCAACGGCTTCGGCGGAATTTTCGGGGAACTTGTCGGTGTCGCCGTATTTTGACACGCAAATCAGCTCGCCGTCGGACTTTTTGAATTCGTTATAAATCGATTCACTCTTTGCTTCGCCGTCGCTTTGATTACTGTCCGCAGCAAAAGAAAGAGCCGGAAAAGCAAGCGTAAAACAGACCGCCAAAATGAGACTTATCAGTTGTTTTGTAAAACTTTTTTTCATAATTATATCTCCGAAAAAGCTCTGAAATTATTTTTTTCTGTAATATTATAGCAAAATTTTTGGGGCAATACAATAGATATAATTCTTTATTTTGACCATTATAAATGCGGTTACACAACATTTTGTGTCAAGCAAATTCTTGCACAAATTTGTTAGTTAAATTTTTACTTAATTCTCCTTGCCTCAAAAAGAGGTTTGTGCTAAAATTAAGTTCATTTAATGGGTGTGGGTTTGTAAATTATTGTAGGAGATGAGTATATGGCTTTTTGTGACAGGCTGAGATTGCTGCGGCAGTCTAAATTGCCGCCGCTGACGCAGACTGACCTTGCAAATGCCATAGGGGTTTCGCAGCGTAAGATTTCCTTTATGGAAACCGGCGTTACCGAGCCTTCGCTGAAGGATCTTTCGGCGATATGCCGCTATTTCAGTGTTTCCGCCGACTATTTGCTCGGCTTGCCAGATGATATGGAGTATTACCGTGAATAAAAAAGAACTTGCTTTAAAGTGCGTCGAGGCTCTGAAAAAAGAGTATCCCGACGCTATTTGTTCTCTTACGGCGAGAACGCCGCTTCAGCTTTTAATAGCCACTCGCCTTTCGGCGCAGTGTACCGACGCGAGAGTTAATTTGGTAACTCCCGCTTTATTTGAATCTTATCCCACCCTTGACGCTTTTTGCGAGGCGGACAGGGAGGATGTGGAAAAGTTTATACATTCGTGCGGTTTCTATCATGGTAAGGCGCGTGATATAATCGGTATGTGCCGTATGATCCGCTCCGATTTCGGCGGCGAGGTGCCGGATAATATCGACGACCTCATAAAGCTTCCCGGAGTCGGCAGAAAAACCGCAAATCTGATAGTCGGCGACGTATATAAAAAACCGGCGGTTGTCACGGATACGCACCTTATCAGAATATCCAACCGTATAGGGCTTGTAAACACAAAGGACCCGAAAAAGGTCGAATTTGAATTAAAAAAAATACTTCCGCCCGATGAGAGCAATGATTTTTGCCACAGAGTTGTTTTGCACGGCAGAGAGGTCTGTACCGCAAGACGTGCGATGTGCGATAAATGTTGTCTTTCCGAATTTTGCAAAAAGAAAATCTGATTTGAAGGCATAGATATGTTTAATGTAAACCCTGCGCTGTACGGCTCCGTTTTTGCGGTTCCGTCCGTGCTGACAGATAAATATTTAAAGCTCGCATCGCCTGCCGCAATTAAGGTGCTGCTCTTGATACTGCGCAATCCGGGCGAGGATTTTACAGTTGAGGAGCTGTCTAAAAGAATAGGATACTGTAAAGCCGATACGCTTGACGCCGTTGAATATTGGGCAAGTGAAAATGTGCTTGTGAAAAACGGTACCGCTTTTACTTCCGAAACAGTTGAGCCGGTAAAGCCCGACGACAGCGGCGTAAATGCGCAAAACAAATCGGAACATAGGGCTTCGTGTGTTGCCGTTCCCGAGAAGCGGCCACTGCCCGAAATTAAAATTGCAAAGCCCACGCTCGAGCAAATTTCAAAGCGTATGGAGGAAAGCGGGGACGTTCTTCGTCTTATGTCCGAATCGCAGAACATTCTCGGCAGAACAATAGGATTTGATATGCAGAGCACGCTTTTGATGCTTTATGATACATACGGTCTCAGCGTCGAAGTTATATTTATGCTGCTTGAATTTTGTGTGCATCAGTCGCGCTCGTCAACGGCTTATGTTGCAAAGCTCGGCAAGGTTTGGGCGGAAAAAGAAATAAACACGGTGGAGCTTGCCGCCGATTACATAGAAAAAAGCACCGAAGCCGAAAAAACCTTTTCCGTTCTGCGTGAGCTTACGGGTATGTCAACTCCGCGGCCCACTCAAAAGCAGACGGAATACATTTTGTCGTGGCGCGCTCTCGGGTTTGAAGCTCCGATAATCGCAAGAGCATATGACGAGATGGCTGAGCGCACCGGTAAAATATCGTTTAATTATATGGATAAGATTCTCCTGAATTGGCATACGGCCGGGTACAAAACGCCGGAGGACGTGGAAAACGGCGAACGTCTTTTCCGTGAAAAGAAACAGGCGGTAAAGCAAAAGGGGACGTCATTCAGCATAGATGAGGCAATATCCGACGCAGGAATGGGTGTTGTGAAATATAAAAAGAAAGGCGTGAAGTGATTGAAGTATTCAAAGGAAGTTTATGAAAAGACAAAATCCGTTCTTGACTCACGCCGTATAAAAGCGGAAACCGATGCGGAAAAAAGGCGCGTTGAGTTTGCGAAAGTCCATCCGGAATTGCTTGTGATAGAGGATGAATTGACCAAAACCGGGCTTGAAGCCGTAAAAGCCGTTATCGGCGGAAGCGGCGACGTTAAAAAGACGGTCGAAGAGCTTATGAAGACTAATTTGCAGCTTCAAAAGGATCGTGAAAACCTGCTTCTGAGCGCGGGGGTAGATAAAAATTATCTAAAGCCTCATTATACCTGTGAAATATGTAAGGATAAGGGCTACACGGACGGTAAGATATGCTCTTGCAGAACGGAGCTCCTCAAAAAGTTCGCAAGTGAAGAGCTGTCATATAAAACACCGCTGAAGCTCTCTAGCTTTGAGGATTTCAGCCTGTCATATTATCCTACCGAGAAATACGGCAACGGCATTTCCCCGCGTGAAAGAATGAAAGGGGTATATGAGTTTTGCCGCGAATATGCCGCCGATTTCAGCACCGAGTCACCGAACCTTTTTATGTACGGAGAAACGGGTCTCGGCAAGACTCATCTCTCGCTCGCCATAGCCAACGAGGTTATAAAAAAAGGCTTCAGCGTAGTATATGATTCCGCCCAAAATCTGTTTACGCGGCTCGAAAAGGAGCGCTTTGGCAGAGAAGGCGGCAATACAGAGGATACGATTCTCTATTGCGATTTGCTTATTTTGGATGATCTCGGCGCAGAGTTTGACACAAAATATGTCCTCTCCGAGATATACAATATAATCAACAGCCGTATTTCCTACGGCAGACCGACCGTAATCAGCTCTAATGCAGCTCTTGACGAGCTCACCGGGCTTTACGGTGCAAGAGTCACGTCGAGAATTATAGGTGATTACGAGCTGATTTTATTTGAGGGCAGAGATGTGCGCCAAATAAAAAAGCGCCTTTCAAAGTGAGCCTTTAATATACGAAAAATATTCCGACGCCGCCGATACCTCATCGCTTTCGGCGGCGCTTTCCGTTTCCCAACCTCTGCTTCGGCTCTCGTCGAAAAGTGTGTGATACATCGCGTGGTTTTCGCGCAGTATATTTAATATGTCCTCACGCAACGGCTCGTCCGCGCATTTCATTGAGCATTCGTTATATTTTATTGAGAGTGACCTCTGAACAGACAATAGGCTCAAAAACAGTATTCTGTTTTGTTTGTTTTGCTTCTCTTTATTCATATTTTACTTCCCGTTCAAGATGTTCAAAAGTGTGTTGTAATGGTTAAGGTGCTGTGATGCTGCCTGCTCATAAAGCCCGCGAAGCACAGCGTCGTTTGTATTTACGGCGCCCTCCTTAAATTTCATCACGGCAGTAGCCTCCATCGGCAGACATTCCTTTAATATTTCGAGGGTGCTGCTTAAAATCATAGTGAAAATCTCCGTTTCTTATTAAATTCGGTATAGCAAGCATTTAAGACTAAGTGATTCCCTGCATTTCTGCGGAGAATCACTTTTTTCTTGCTTAACGCATCGTTTGTCCGAGCCCGAAGCTTACGGAAAGAGCCCTGTTTACCTTGTTCATTTCATCCGTAGGCAAGTTTCCCATACGCTCTTTAAGACGCTTTTTGTCGAGCGTTCTGACTTGCTCAAGCAAAACGATGGAATCCTTTTGCAGTCCGCAGTCTACCGCATCGACGCTTATGTGTGTCGGAAGCTTTGTTTTGTATTTTTGGCTTGTTATTGCCGCCGCAATCACTGTGGGGCTGTATTTGTTGCCTACGTCGTTTTGAACTATAAGTACCGGCCGTATTCCGCCTTGCTCCGAGCCTACCACGGGGCTTAAATCGGCGTAATAAATATCGCCGCGCTTAATATTCATTTCCTCACTCTCCTGTTTTAATTCCCTTAAGCAAGCGAAGCATGACTCAATACGGCTCTGAGCTGCCGCGCCGACCTGTTTTCGGCATAATGGGTTTTGCTCTCTTGCTCAATATAATTTTGCCCATAAAAGGAAACTATAAACATATAAACCGATTTTAAGGCACATATTTGAAAGGCGGAGATTTTCCCTCAGCACATAATATGGCATATGACGGCAAAATGTGCCGCAAAACGCGGAATATAACTTTACAGAGATTTTACATATGCAATACAACAAATTTTACCGTTCGCGGATAAAATGAAATATAAGGCGGCAGTCTTGCAACAAATGTAAAAACAGATTATACTAAGAATCGAAAAAGGCTGCAAAGATAAAATCTGCCGATAGGAGAAAAATATGATTTATCTTGTTGAGGACGATAAGAGTATAAGAGAACTTCTTGTATACACTCTTAATAATTCGGGACTTCCGGCAAACGGATTTGAAAAACCGAGTGAATTTTACAGAGAGCTTAGGGCAGATGATGCAGATCTCATTATCCTTGATATAATGCTTCCCGAATGTGACGGGCTTACAATGCTTAAAAATTTGAGAGCCGACGAAAAAACGAAGCACATCCCGGTGATGATGCTGACCGCCAAGGGCTCGGAATACGATAAGGTCGTGGGGCTTGATATGGGCGCGGATGATTATATGACAAAGCCTTTCGGAATGATGGAGCTGATAGCGAGAGTCAAAGCTCTTTTGCGCCGCACAAAGGAGCCGGAAAAAGATGACGGCAATACCCTTAATATCGGCTGCCTCAGCGTTATTCCATCTAAGTATTCCGTCAAAGTAGGCGGCGAAAAGGTGGTGCTGACGCTGAAGGAATTTGACCTTTTGTGTTTGCTTTTGCAAAATAAGGGTACTGTTTTCACGCGGGATAAGCTTCTAAATAAAATTTGGGGATATGACTTCGACGGCGAGAGCAGAACCGTGGATGTGCACGTCAGAACCCTTCGCCAAAAACTCGGCGAAGCGGGGAAATACATAGAGACCGTTCGAGGTATTGGCTATAAAATAGGGGACTGAACCGAATGAAAAAACGAATTTCTCACTCCGTGTTTTTTGTGTCGCTTGCGGTAAATATTTGCTGTGCTACGCTGTCGCTTGCCGTTCTTTATAATCGCTTTAAGGCTGATGTCGGCTCCGCCGGCGCGGAGGAGCTGCCCTCGGATTTTCTTTTGGCAGTGCTTGTTTCCGCGGTAATATCCTTTGCCGCCGCGCTTTTTACGGCGCGAGTAGTGTCAAAGCGAACCTTAAAAGAACTCAACGACATAAATTTGGACGACCCAAACGACAGTAATTTCGGCTCGGAGCTGTCTTTGCTGTTCTATAAAATCCGCAGTCAGAATTCGCAGATTCAGTCGCAGCTTCGAGAGCTTGAACGCAGTCAGCAGGAATTTAAAATGATAACCGAAAATATGTCTGAGGGTCTTATAATAATCGACCTTAAGCACAGCATACTTTCGTTTAACCGCAGCGCAAAGCAGATATTCGGTGTTGAAAATATTAAAAAGCATGAAAATGTTTTTACAATAAATCAAAGCGAGCGGTTTGAGGCTGCGGTAAATGCCGCACTTTCGGGCAGACACGGTGAATTGACCATGAAAATGCACGACAGAATTTACAGCGTTTTTGCAAATCCGGTAGTCAACGGCGAAAAAATAGTCGGCGCGGTAATAGTTGTTCTCGACGTTACAGAGCGCGAAAAGGGCGAACAGTTGCGTCGCGAATTTACGGCAAATGTCTCACATGAGTTAAAAACTCCGTTGACATCGATTTCGGGGTTTGCCGAGATAATAATGAACGGCATAGCAAAGCCCGAGGATGTAAGACATTTTGCGGAGAACATATACAACGAGAGCGCAAGACTTATAACGCTTGTAGGCGACATCATTAAAATTTCACAGCTTGATGAGGGTCTTGTCGGAGCGGAAAAAACTGATGTTGATTTGCTTGAGATAGCCCGAAAAACGGCAAATTCTCTGCAAAGCGTCGCGTCAAAAAACGATATTACGATAAGCGTTGCCGGCGAATCGTCGTGCGTCAAAGGAGTTTACGACATAATTGACGAGATGGTTTATAATCTATGTGACAATGCTGTCAAATACAATCGCCCTGGTGGCAGCGTCAATATTACCGTAGAGAATAAAACGATTACGGTTGCCGATACGGGAATAGGTATTCCTCTGTCTTCACAGCCGAGGGTGTTTGAGCGTTTCTACCGCGTGGATAAAAGCCATTCCAAGGAGATAGGCGGCACGGGGCTGGGGCTTTCGATAGTCAAGCACGCCGCAATATATCACGGCGCAAAAATCGATCTTGAAAGCGTCGAAAACGTCGGAACAAAAATTAAAATCAGCTTTTAGACAAAAAAGCAGCTGTAAAACCCGAGGTTTTACAGCTGCTTTAATATGCGGATTTAATCAGTCTTCGTTTTCTTCCTTGACCTTATCTATGATTTCCTGAGGAATAGCCTCACCGTGCTTTACAACAAGTATGCAAAGTATTGAGAGTATAAATGCTATCGGGCAGTAATAGAACAGCGACAGATATGTGCCTGTAAACATACGAACTATGCCGTAGATTATGGGCGTAGCTATCTGTGCCGAGAATGTAGCGGTGTAGTAGTAGCCGGTGTATGTGCCTACTTTGTCAATGCCGCCGATTTCAAGCACAAGGGGAAGCGTGTTAACGGTTATAAACATATTTGCCGCGCCGCCTACTATAAGAGCTACCCAAATAAGAGCACCGCTCAAAGCGTCGATGCCGAGTATATGCGTGATAAGGTAAGCCGCAAACGCGAGAACAAATATAAACAGACCTCCGAGTATGGTCTTTTTTCTGCCGATTTTCTTGCCGAGCCAGCCTGCCGGAAGAGCGGCGAGAGCGGAAGCGGCGGCAAAAGCGGTGGTCATTATGGTTGCCTGCGCTGTTGTCTTATGAAGAATTTCAGCCGCAAAAAGGGCAAAGAAAGTGGATATTGCGTTTGTTCCGCAGAAGAGGAAGAACAGACCCATAAGCATAAATACAAGGCTTCGTCTTTCGCCGGGGTTTAATTTCTCCGCCTTCATTCTTTCTTTTTCTGCCTTTTTAGCCTCTTTTTCGGCTTTGCGTTTTGCCTCTTCATCGGCAGCCTCTGCCATATCGGCTTTAAGCTTTAAACGGCTGTCGGGCTCTTTTACGAAGAAGAGTATGACAAGCATACCTATTATCATAACTGCCGCGCCGAGCAGGAAAACATAGGGGAAGGTATCATATTCGTCAAATTCCGGAGATTTGGACGAAATGCCCATAGCCGCGCAGTAAATTGCGGTGACTATAGTTCCGGCAAAAAGTCCGAGAGCACTGCCGATACCGCCCATAAGGTTAATGACGGCGTTGCCTTCGCTTCGAAGCTCGTTCGGGGTCAAATCAGGCATAAGGGCAACAACCGGTGCTCTCCACAGCGACATTACAAAAACAAACATAATTATGAAAAGCATTGTGAAGCCGAGTGAATTGAACTTTACGGCAATAATGGGAATTATCGCGAACAACAATGCGGAGATCGGCGCGCCGTAAACAACAAACGGGCGGCGTTTGCCTAATCGCGAATGAGTGTTGTCCGAGAGCTTGCCGAAGGTCGGTTGAAAAATTACGCCGAAGATGTTGTCAAAGGTCATTATTATACCTATGAACAACGGTACAAGGGTAATACCGCCTGCGGCTGTGCCTACGTCTTCGCCGTTAGCTTCCGCAAAGGACGCGAGAGCGGGAAACGCCTCGTTAAGCTTTGCGCTCCACGAAGTAATAGCGGCACTTTCGTTAAGGAGCCTGTTAAGTATCTTTGTTATGTATGGGTCATATATGGCCCACGCTATGGATGAGGCCATAAAGCCGAATCCAGTGAGTATTGTGTGCCAATAGTTCAGCTTGCCGTTGCTTTTGGCACAGAAATATTTACTTTCCATTTCGTTCTCCCTTTCAAACTTGATAGCGTTTTTCCGAATACGGTATAACACTATCTGTAATAATAACAAATTATTGCTGTGATTGCAATATTTGATTGTAGAAAATACACATATAACATAAATTTTATATATATTTATCAAAAGCGTTTTCCGTAAAATCAAAACCGATATTATCGCTTTTTTAATATTTATTGTCGTTTGATTGTTAATAAGTATTGTATTGAGGCGGTTTTTATGATAAAACTATATGTGCCGACGACATTTTACAAAAGGGGAAAAAGAGCTTGGAAATAAAACCGATAGCGCATATAAGAACCGATTTCGGTGAGAAATTCGGCATACCGCGTCAAAGCGGACTTTGCTCTCTTCTTGAGGGGAAAATAGTGTTCGAGCCGGAATTTGCAAAGCGTGAGAGCGTAAGAGGACTCGAAGAGTTCTCTCATATTTGGCTTATATGGCAGTTTTCCGAAAACCCTCCGACGTCGTCGCTTACGGTTCGTCCGCCGCGTCTCGGCGGCAACAAAAGAGTAGGCGTTTTCGCATCTCGTTCCCCGTTTCGTCCGAACGGCCTTGGGCTTTCGTGTGTAAGGCTCAAAAGCATTGAGTATTCTTCCTCGGGTGAGCCTGTGATAAATGTTTTCGGAGCCGATTTATGCGACAAAACGCCGATATTTGACATCAAGCCGTATGTTCCGCTCTCCGACTGTGTGCCGGATGCTTTGGAGGGCTATACAAAAATGACCAAGGAACATATTTTATCGGTTCATATTCCCGAGGAGAAAGCCCTGCTGCTTCCGAAAAATAAGCTTGCGGCGTTAAAAGAGATACTGCAATTAGACCCGCGACCCGGATATGACGATTCGCCTGAAAAGCTGTACGGCTTGAGCTTTGCGGGATACAATATAAAATTTTCTGTTAAAAACGACTTACTGTGCGTTTCGGATATAGAAAAAATCAAGAGGTAGAAAGATTTATGGCAAATCCCATAGGGCATTTAAAAACCATCAACAAGCACCGCCACGCGGTAATCAAAAACTGTTTCAGAGCCGGAATACCGCTTCAGGGGCTTCGGCATGACCTCTCAAAATATGCTCCGGTGGAGTTTTTAAACGGGGCTAAGTACTACGACGGCTCGCGCAGTCCGAACGAGCTTGAACGTAACGATAAGGGCTATTCGGAGGCATGGCTTCACCACAAGGGCAGAAACAAGCACCATTTTGAATATTGGACCGATTACAATCTCGCAAGAAAATGCGTAATGCCCATAAAAATGCCGCTTAAATATGTAATAGAAATGTTTTGCGACCGCGTTGCCGCAAGCAAAACATATATGAAAGATAAATATACCGACGCGTATCCGCTCGAGTATTTTGAGAGGGGCAAGAGTACGAGAAGCATTGACCCCGAAACCTCGGCTTTGCTTGAAAAGCTGCTTATTATGCTGCGTGACGAGGGAGAGAAAAAAACCTTTCGCTATATAAGAAAAGAACTAAAAAAGCACAAGGACTACTGAAACAGTCCCTGTGCTTTTTTGATAAAGTCGAGCGCGTTATGCGCTTTTTGCTGATTTGCGGTTTAAAAAGAACATTGCGACCGCCATGGCTATTATGATAACGTAGCCGATAATACTTAAAACATCCGGTACCTGACCGAAAACGAAAAGTCCGAGTAGGGAAGAAAAAACTATCTGCGAATAATCATAAACCGAAATATCGCGCGCCGGAGCATAAATATAAGCCGCCGTTATGGTATATTGACCGCCGGTTGCGGAAAGACCGGCAAGGAGCAGATAAATCAGTTGTAAGGCTGTCATCGGTTTGTATTCGGCTATCATAAACGGCAGAAATACCAAGGTGGAAAATGCCGAGAAGAAAAACACTATAAACGAGCCATCAACCTTTTCCTGACCGAGCTTGCGAACCATTGTGTATGCAATACCGGCCCCAAATCCGCCGAGCAGACCTATAAGAGAGGGGATAAGCTCCGCATTTCGAAACGTCGGCTTTATAACAAAAAGGCAGCCGATGAATGCAGCCAATACTATTATCGCCTTTTTCGGGCTTATCTTTTCCTTCAATATTAAGAGGCTTCCGAGGATCGCAAAAAACGGCGACATCTTATTAAGTATCGACGCATCTGCGAGGACAAGCTTTCCTATCGCATAAAAATTACATACTATGCCGACCGTTCCGAAAAAAGCGCGCAGAAAAAGATATTTTACAGCACTTTTCGGGACAGTTATTTTTTTGTGCTCTTTTAAAAGAACGGCCACGGAGAAAACGAGTGCGACAATATTTCTGAAAAAGCTCTTTTGCATTGCCGGCAAGTCACCTGAAAGGCGCACAAACATTCCCATCAGTGCAAAGCAAAACGCCGAGGCTGTTATCAGGATAATTCCCTTACTTGTATTATTTAACTTTAATTTTTCCATAACTTATAGGGTATCACTTCTGAATTTTTAATCAAGATGTATTTATTACAAATTTCTTGCTTTTTCGTTCCTGTTATTTTACAATGAAATTAATCTGAAACAGGGAGGAATAAAAAATGTCAAAAATCAATTACAACGGACCCGATGTCTTTAAACCGCTCAGTCCCTGGGCTTATTTCGGTTTGTCAATTCTGTTTTCGCTCCCGGTGGTGGGATTTATTTTCCTTATCATCTTCAGCGTGAGCGACGCCAATATCAATCGCAGGAACTTCGCGCGTTCGTATTGGTGTATCTATGTTATAATAGCCGTTGCGGCGGTTGTTGCGGTAGCCTCCGGCGTTACTCTCGGTTCTCTCGAAAATATAATGGCGGCGGTTCGCCCGATAGCCTGACGAACTGTGCCGTATTCGGTACAGCAATAAAAATCGACAATAAAAGCGACTGCTTTTGCAGTCGCTTTTTATATGTTATTGAATTTTTAAAAACGAAGGTCAGTCTATATCGGCAGTAAAGTCAACATACCATTGGTGACCTATTTTAACGAGTGTTATTATTTCGGGGTGCTCTGCGAATTCAACGTTTTTCTGTGCTATTGCGTCTTTGTCGCCGACGCCGGAGAGCACTTTTACCGTTTTGACTTCAGCTACCGCGGAGATGTCGTTTGCGGAAATTCCGAAATGCTCATAGGCGGCCTTTTGACTGCTTGTAAGCGATGATGTGTAAGTCTTGACTTCGTCATCATCGTATTCACGCACGAGATACGTGTTGGCGGTTATGGTATAACCCGCGCTGTATTTTTCATCATCGTCAGAGAGAACAGCCTTGTTTTCCCCGAGATAATAATCTGCATATTCTTTGCCCTTGCCGTAAAGCACCTCGCAGTTATAAGCGTATTCATCCATATATGTGCCGAGGTTCCCTTCAAGTGCAGAGAACATATCATCGGTTGTAAATGCCTTGTTGCCGTATATTTCCTCATAGCAGGGAACATATGCCGCGAAATATTCCGAAAACAGCTTGTCATAATTTTCAAATCCGTAGAGATCAACAAGGTCTGTAAATACGGGGTACATTCTGTCGAGAAGAAGTGTAAGCTTTTCGCCCTCTTCCTCGGCAGTCATTGCGGGAGCCGTGGCATTTTCGTCGATGTATTTGTCCATATAGTTCTCGGAGATGAAATTGCCGAACTTGGTGTTCTTTATAAGCACGGTATATTTAAGAGCGTCATAACCGTCGTTTTCGGCGGTATTCTCGACATACTGTTCGGCGACCTTCTCGGGAGAGAACATTATGTAATTGTTTTTATAATACGCGGTGACGAGAACCGAGAATAAAACGATTATTGCGATTACCGAAACTATTGCATACGTTACGTCAAATTTCTTTGTGGGACTCTCGGGCTGCTTTTCGTATTCGACCTGAGGCTTTTTCTTTTTTTCTTTAACAGCCATTTTTATGCCTCCTCTCCCGCAGCTTTTAACGCAGCGGCTTTTTCGCGGCGTTCCTGAAGCTCTTTTGCTATCATATCACGCTTTTTACCGTTGAGGTCATAGAAGAATATCGGAATCATCTGCCCCAAAACGAATATTGCCGGTATTATCGTGTATATCATAAGGAATCTGTTAAGGGTTGTCTGTGACTGAGTGGCATAAGCTATATTTACGTTTGTAGAGGTAACATAACCCGCCCATACAACAAGCGCGGGACCGAATGACTTTGTGAGAGCGGCGGCAACCTTTGAGAAGAAGCCGAAGCCTGCGTAGCAAAGCCCCTCTTGACGCTTGCCGGTTTTCCATTCGATTTCGTCAACGCAGTCGGCAATCATTACGTTGGGCGTAAGATTGGTGTTGCCGTGCTGAAGTCCGACAAAGAAGTTAATGATAAGGAACGGTATTGTGAGCTCCTTGGGAACAAAGCCTATTGCCTTTGATACCAAAAACAGTACCGTGAGTGAGAGTGCGCCGTAAAGGCAGCATACTATGTAAACCTTTTTGGTATCAAGCATTTTAAGGAGCTTTTTAACTATAAGCATGCCTACCGCCGTGCCTATGCCCATAGGCAACAAAAGTGCTATTTTGAGGTCCTTTGAGCCGAGCAGGTAAACTGCTATGTAGAGGCTTACGGTACTGTATACGCCTCTGCCGAAGCCTGTGAATTTCGTAAGCGAAACCATAAGGAGGTTTTTATTAGTGAATACGAATTTAAGGCTCTCTTTAAGGCTGACTTTTTCCTCGGTATAAGGAACTCTCTCGCGGTTGTTGGGGAAGAATATCATCGTAAAGAGAACGCAGCCGAGCGCGCAGACCGCCGTTGAAATCACAAGGTCAAGACCCTGACCCTCTGCCGTTTTATACTGCTGCTTACCCATTATAGCCTTCATGACAAAGCCCACTGCAGGGAGAACTGCCATACCGCCGGACTGACCGATAGCTTTAAATATACTTGCTATTGAGATTGCGTCGCCGCGCTCCTCGGGGTTCGGTGTACAGCACGCACCGAAGCACCCGGCGGGACTTTCTACGGCGCACGCCGCCGCCGTGTAAAGAGAATATATTATAAACATCCAGGCAACCGCAAGCTTGTAATTGCCGGTTTTCGGAGCAATAAATACGAGCATTGCAACTATTGCCATCGGGATAACGCCGAAGCCTATCCAAGGGCGGATTTTGCCCCATTTGGTTCTCGTCCTGTCAACGAGATAACCGATGACAAGCTCGCAAACCGCACCTACTATTCCGGCAAAACCGAATACATAGGCGAGCATTTTGGTTATGGAGGCGGGGTCTATACCGCTTCCCTTAAATGCGAAATCATTGAAGAACGTATAGGTGTAATCGGGCATCCAGCCGGTGAGAAGACTGACGCCGAAAAGACCTATGCCGAAAGTCCATATTTCGGACTTCCTCATGTACCTTTTCATAAAAGACCTCCTTAATAAACAGAAAGGGTGCCGAAGTGTCAGCACCCTTCAAAGACATAATAAAAATTATATCCCAAAAAATATTATAATTCAACTGATATATTTTACAAAAACAGCAGTGAAAATTTTACAATTTAATGCGTTAAAGAGCGGCAAGCTCTTTTTCGTCTCTTTTCGGAACCGGACGACCTGTGTTTTCGTAGAAGGTTGAATTTGCGGGAATTACAAAATTCAAAGCGGACGGCATTATTTCAAACGTGCTTTCCTTGACGTACTCGCATTCTCCGTCAACGTTTACTGCGGCAAGCTCTTTGCTTTCTATATGCATTTTTTTACCGCGCAAAAATGTGGTAAAATCCCAATCGAGATGCTCACCGCGCTTATATGCGTTTATGAGCCCCGCAAGCTTCAATCTGCCAACGGTTTTGCGAACTATTATAAAATCGAGCAGGCCGTCGTCGGGAATGGCTTTCGGCGCACCCATATATCCTCCGCCGTACCAGCGCGAATTCCCGCAGAGCGCAAACAGCATTGTGCCCTCTATTACCCTGTCGTCGTCAACAGTTACCTTAAATTCGCTGTTAAGGCGCTTGCCGAGGCAGTAGAGGAGCGACGCGGTATATGCGGCTTCGCCCGTTATGAGCGGTATTTTTTTGAAATAAGCCTGCTTTGCACAGACCTCCGCGTCAATTCCCATTGAGCACTGATTAACTGCAACCTTATCGCCGCATTTGATGAGGTCAAGCTTATGTACGCTGCCGTTTACCTGCGAATCAAGGTTTGTGAGGTTTTCTCTCTTCCCGAAAAGCCTTGCAAAATCATTACCCGAGCCTAAGGGCAGACACGCGACCTCGGCGTTCGGGTACTTGTATGCTCCGTTTACGACCTCATACAACGTGCCGTCGCCTCCGCAGGAATAAAACCTTACCGGTTCGCCTCGCTTTGCGATTTCCTCAACATATTTCATTCCGTCTCCGCTGAATTTAGTGACGTAAAGCTGAGCGTCAAGCTTATGTGTTTTACAGTAGCTGTTAATGACCGGGATTATTTTTTTCGCGGCTTTCCCTTTACCGGCAGTAGGGTTAATTATAAAAATATGCTTCATAATAACTCTCCCATTATAATACAACTTAAAAAAGTAAGATGCAGATTTTATTTAAAGTAAAAATACAACTGACATTTAATCATGCCGTTATATAGCTTACGCCTTTTATCCGCTTTTCTGCCGAAGGACTCTTCAAAAGTCTCCGACGGGCTTATTATGCTGTACGACCAACCGTGCTTTCTCGGAAATACCCTTCCCATTGACCGTATTAAATCGTCTACCTCCTTTTGTGACAGCATCCTTTCACCGTAAGGCGGGTTTGTGATAACCGTGCCCTTTTCGGATTTCGGCGCAAAATCTCTTATGTCCGCGCGTGCAAACTCAATTTTGTCGGCAACTCCGGCGCGAATCGCATTCTCCTTTGCCGTTTCAAGGGTTTGCCTGTTTATATCAAAGCCGTATGCTTTAAAGTCGCTTTCGGTAATTATTTCACTCTCTGCTTTTTCACGCTCGCTCTCCCAAATTTCATACGGGATAAACGGGAACCGCTCGGAGGCAAAATGACGTTTAAGCCCCGGAGCTATATTGTGCACAAGCATTGCGCCCTCTATAAGAATTGTTCCGGAACCGCACATCGGGTCGTAGAGAGTGTGGTAGGGGCGCAGATGCGACAGAGCGCACATTGCTGCCGCAAGAGTCTCCTTGATAGGTGCTTCGTTTGCAACCGGGCGATAGCCGCGCTTGTGCAGGCCCATGCCGGTAGTGTCTATCATCAGGTGAACCTTGTTTTTCATTATCGAAAAATCTATCTGGAATTTTACGCCTGTTTCCTCAAACCATTGTACGTTATATTTTGTTTTAAGTCTTTCGACGATTGCTTTCTTGATTATCGACTGACAGTCGCTGATGCTGAAAAGGTCGGAATTTACGCTGTGACCCTTGACGGGGAATTCGTCAAATTCTCCTATGAAATTTTCCCACGGGAGTGCCTTTGTGCCCTCAAACAGCTCCTCAAAAGAATGCGCCTCAAAGGAGCCTACGACTATCATTATACGTTCGGAAAATCTTGAGCGTATATTTGCGCGCGCTGCCAAATATTCGTCTCCCGAAAAGAACACTCTTCCGTTTTCGGCGGCGACGTTTTCCGCCCCCATTTTTTTAAGCTCGTCCGAAACAAGGCTTTCAAGCCCGAATATGCACGGAGCGGTAAAATTCATCTTCATAATTAGTCCTTTTAATATCAATGGTAGACTTTAGTATAATTGTTTAGCCTAAAAAAATCAATACCCACATATTGCGCTTAGGTTGTCAAGACTTGGCGAATTGCGTCTTCTTGCTGATTTTACGGGATATTGATCAAACAAAAAAAGGCAGGGAAAAACCTGCCTTTTTCGGTAAATGTTTAAGCTTACTGCTCAACCTCGTAAACACTGACCTTTTTGCGGTCTTTGCCGAGTCTCTCAAACTTAACGGTACCGTCAACCTTAGCAAAAAGGGTGTCGTCGGAGCCTTTGCCGACGTTTGTACCGGGATGGATGTGAGTTCCGCGCTGTTTAACAAGAATGTTGCCTGCGAGAACGAACTGACCGTCCGCACGCTTAACGCCGAGTCTCTTGGATTCAGAATCACGGCCGTTCTTTGTGGAACCCATACCTTTTTTATGAGCGAACAACTGGATGTTTATTTTAAGCATTATTCAGCACCTCTTTCAATTTTGATGTAATTCGGATAAAGCTCGGAAAGCTCTTTTAAATGCAGCTCAAAGCCTTTTAAAAGGTCATTTGCCGCCGCAGCCTCGTCTTTTGAGAGGCGAATTCCGAGAAAGCCGTCCTTTTCGATTATTTCAGGATTTAACAGCATTATTTCGGTCAGCGTATTGACGGTCATATAAGAAGCCGACGAAACCGCCGAGCAAATTATATCCTTGCCTATTTCGGCACTGCCCGAATGACCGGATACGGAAAAACCCGTAATAATGTCACCCGAATAAACGAATTTTGCGGTTATCATTTTACTTACGCTTTGATGTCGGCTATTTCAACCTTGGTGTACGGCTGACGATGACCCATCTTGCGTTTCTCGTTCTTTTTGGGCTTGTAGGTGAAAACAACGACCTTTTTGCTCTTGCCGTTTTTAAGCACCTTAGCGCTTACCGAAGCACCGTCAACATAGGGTGCACCGACTTTGAGACCGTCGTCGCCGCCGACTGCGATTACTTTATCAAAAGTAATATCGGCATTTTCGTCTGCTGCAAGTTTTTCGATGAATATAACGTCGCCTTTTTCGACTTTATACTGCTTGCCGCCTGTTTCGATTATTGCGTACATTTTTTTACCTGCCTTAATATAGACTCGCTATCGGAGGCGGAAACTTCGCTTAGTAGTATGCGGACATACTGCCCCCTAATATGCGGCTATGATATTCTAACAGAACGGTATGGCTTTGTCAAGACTTTATTGCATTCTTTTCCGCTTGCCGGACGGTGTTGAAAAGTATGCGGCATTATGCTACAATACTATTTATAATATAATGTGAGGGAGCTTTTAAAATGCCCGAGAAGAAAAAGTCAATCAGCAACAATAAAAGCGGCGTTAAAAGCGGCAATTGCCCTCTTTACAAAAAATGCGGCGGATGCCAGCTCCAAAATTTAACATATGAGCAGCAGTTACGATACAAGCAGGTAAAGTGCATAAGGCTGCTCGGAAAATTCTGTCGCGTCGGCGAGATCATAGGTATGGAAAACCCCTATCACTATCGAAACAAGGTTCAGGCGGCTTTCGCTCTTGACAGACACAGCAATATAATATCGGGAGTCTATCAGTCATCGTCGCACAAAATAGTTCCCGTCACCGTTTGTATGACTGAGGACGAAAAAGCAGATGAGATAATAGGCACGATTCGCCGGCTTTTGAAAAACTTTAAGCTTCGCCCTTATAATGAGGATACGGGCAGGGGGTTTTTGCGCCATGTGCTTGTAAAGCGCGGCTTTAAAAGCGGCCAAATAATGGTGGTGCTCGTCACCGGAACAAGGGATTTCCCGAAGAAAAAGGACTTTGTTGCGACACTTTTGAAAATACATCCCGAAATTACTACCGTAGTGCAAAACGTAAACAATCAAAAAACAAGTATGGTTCTCGGCAACAGGAGCGAGGTGCTTTTCGGCGACGGATATATAACGGAGCAGCTCGGCGATTTTTCGTTTAGAATATCTCCGAGGGCTTTTTATCAGATAAATCCCATACAGACTGAGGTGCTGTATAATACGACGCTTGAATTTGCCGGGCTTACCGGTAAGGAAACCGTTGTTGACGCATATTGCGGCACCGGAACGATAGGCATTTTCGCTTCGCCGAAGGCTAAAAAAGTGGTGGGTGTGGAGCTTAATCCCGACGCCGTAAAGGACGCACGCGTAAACGCAAAGCTTAATTCCGCCGAAAATACGGAGTTTTACAATGCGGACGCCGGCGAGTTCTTGGCGGACGCCGCCGCTTCAAACGAGAAATACGATGTTGTTATAATGGATCCTCCGCGCAGCGGAAGCACGGTAAAGTTCTTGAAATCGGTTGTAAAGCTCGCACCGAAAACCGTTGTGTATGTGTCCTGCAACCCCGAAACTCTTGCAAGAGATTTGATGTTTCTTGTCAGAAACGGATATAAGGTCAAAAAAATACAGCCCGTCGATATGTTTCCGCATACAAATCATGTTGAGTGCGTATGCGCTTTGAGCAGACGGTAAATATTTGAAACTGAAACTGTATCTGAATGATTTTTGAGACTCGACGTATAGTCGAGCCTCGTTTTTTGCGCTTTTCGGCGGTAAAAAACACTATTTGCCGTTGTGTTCGAAAATTTGGTTGCATTTATTGCCGAAAAGGCATATACTTCGACATACTGCGCTCATTTCGGGCGAAATGCTCGGAACCGGGTGTACGTTCAGAAAGCTCTATACCGAGGAGGACTGGAACTGTAAGGGCGAGGCATTTCTTCGCTGTATCAACGATGAGGATCTGGCAAAGGACTTGGACGCGCTGAAGGAAATAGCCGCCAAATACGATGTGGAGATAGTCGTCAGAGACTCCGACAATGAGTATTATAAGCCCACTTCTCTTGAAAGCAACGGCTATAAGTATGTCAGAAAAATCGTGCAGAGCGTATTTGACTACGCTGTGGCAGTTCCGTTTATTCTTCCTGCCGGAACGGACGCGAGAAGATTTACCGGACTTTCCGACTCGGTAATCAGATTTGCTCCCATTGACATTGACGGTCAGCAATATGCGTCGGTTCACAGCGAAAACGAGAACATAAATGTTGATAAAATTCCTTTGACAGTAAAATTCTATAAGGAGCTTTTGAGAAATTACAAATAATATTCTTAAACACACCCCGATTCGGCCGGCAAACGCTCGACTGAACCGGGGCGCTTTGATTTTAACCGGAAACAGTGGGATTGAATTTACAGACAAAACGGGGTATAATGTAAAAAACGGGCAACGGTTAATAAGTCAGGAGGACTCTGTTATGAGAATAATAGATATTTCCAACGATATTTTGTCGGCAGAGGTTTACGAGGGCGATCCGGTGCCTGAACTTATTAGTCTGGCTTCCCTGAAAAACGGGGACAGATACAATCTCAACGCCGTCAATATGGGGCTTCACAACGGTACTCATATGGACGCGCCGCTGCATTTTATCGACGGTGCCGACGGAATCGACAAGGTAAAGCCCGACGCCTTTATAGGACCGTGCACAGTGCTTGAGGTTTCGCCGGGAATCATAACCGGCTCCGTGGTTGAGGAGTATTTTCCGCGCAGGGCGGAGCGTATACTTCTGAAATCGGGAGGCAGGGCGTTTATACATCGCAGTGCCGCCGACGCTATGGCATATCTCGGATATAAGCTTGTCGGTACCGACTCTCTTGACGTCGAGCCGCCGCAGAGCGAAAGCTATGAAACTCATAAGGCGCTTCTCGGGCAAAATATAGCTGTCCTTGAGGGACTTGATTTATCGGATGTTGCAAACGGAGAATACTTTTTGATTGCGCCGCCGTTAAAAATAGAGTCGGCAGAGGCGTCACCCGTAAGAGCTATGCTTATAACCGACTATGTGTTTTGGAGCGGAAAGCCCGAAGCTTAAATTCCGGGAAAGGTCTTAATCATTTGAAAAAAGTTATAATTATAGGAGCCGGACCTGCCGGCATAACGGCGGCTCTCGAGCTTCTTCGCAGAGGCAAAAACGAATATGATGTAACGGTGCTCGAGGAGAGCGACTCGATAGGCGGAATTTCGCGCACGGTGAATCTTGACGGCAACCGTATGGATATAGGCGGTCACAGGTTCTTTTCAAAAGAGCAGCGCGTAAATGAGTGGTGGCAGAGCGTTTTGCCGCTTCAGGGTGCTCCGTCAAAGGACGATAAGCTCCTAAAGCGCGAGGCGCATCTCGTAAAAGGCGGTGCCGACCCCGAAAAGACCGATAAGGTAATGCTCTATCGCCGCAGGGTGTCGCGCATATACTATCTTAATAAATTTTTCGATTATCCTGTGACGATGAAAATGGGAACGCTTATAAATCTCGGGTTTTTAAGAACGCTCGAGGCAGGCTTCAGCTACCTTTTTGCGATGATGTTCAAAAAGCCCGAAACCTCTCTTGAGAATTTCTATATAAACCGTTTCGGCAAAAAGCTGTATTCGATGTTTTTTGAGGACTATACCGAAAAGCTTTGGGGCAGACATCCGAGAGACATTTCGGCGGATTGGGGCTCGCAGCGTGTAAAGGGGCTCTCGATAAAAGAGGTTTTGTCATCTGTTTTGCGCAAGGGTAAGAGCGACGAAACATCGCTTATTGAGGAATTTAAATATCCGAAGCTCGGCCCGGGAGAGTTGTGGGAGGCTGCAGCCGGTGAATTTACCGAAAGAGGCGGTAAAATATTGAAGAATGTCTCCGTGAAAAGGATAAATGCTTCGGGTAACAGGGTTTTGAGCGTAATCGCCGATACGGAAAACGGCGAAAAGGAATTTACGGGTGATATATTCTTTTCGTCTATGCCCGTAAAGGACTTGGTAGGCGGAATATCCGGAATCGAAATCCCCGAAACGGTGAAAAGTGCGGCGGAGAATCTCCCGTACCGCGATTTTGTAACAGTCGGACTTCTCGTCGACCGTATGCTTCTTAAAAATAAGACGGATATCAAGACGGTAAACAACATTGTACCGGACTGCTGGATATACGTTCAGGATAAAAACGTAAAGCTCGGCAGAATACAGATATTCAACAATTGGTCACCCTATATGGTGAAGGAGCCGGGAAACACCGTATCTTTGGGGCTTGAATACTTCTGTGACGAGGGCGACGATTTTTGGAATATGCCCGAGGAAGAGTGTATAGCGCTCGCGTCCGATGAACTTGTCAGAATCGGTGTTATAGACTGCGGAGCGGTTTTAAGCGCGCACCGGGAGAGAGTTAAAAAGGCATATCCCGCGTATTTTGATTCCTATAAGGATTTGCCGGAGATTATAGATTTTCTCAATACTCTTGATAATCTTTACTGCGTCGGCAGAAACGGTCAGCACCGTTATAACAATATGGACCATTCCATGATGACGTCACTTTTGGCTGTGGATAATATACTTTCCGGCAAAAATGACAAGAGCGCGATTTGGAACGTAAATACCGAAGAGGAATATCACGAGAAAGGCGATAGGAATGAATAAACAAAAAAGAGCGTCATGCTGCGAGCAATGCTCATATTACGACTATGACGAATATTCAGAAGAATATATCTGCTCTGCCAATATGGACGAGGATGAATTTATGCGCTTTATAAGCGGCCCGGGCTCATACTGCCCGTATTTTGACCCGTATGACGAATATAAAATAGTAAGCAGACAAAACTGATGTTTCACTCTTGCAAATCGAAAAAAATGTGTTATACTATTTAAGAAAAATTAATTCCGAAAACGCTGTGACAAAGACAGTAGGTATATATGATGCCGTAAAAGAGAGCTTGCGCCGTCGGCTGAGAGCGCATACTGCGGTTTATGTGCCGAAATTTCACTTTCGAGCGGTGCGGCTGAAAAATGCAGTAGGTCGCAACGGATTCGCCCCCGTTACGGGCGAGGGGAGTATAGGCTCTCTTGAAATCGGGTGGTTAAACGGTGTATAAATCTCCGTCCCTTTTTCGGGACGGGGATTTTTTTCGGAATTTACAGCTGAATTTAAGGCGTTGTACACGTGCTTTGCCCTGTACGCGCTATCCAGAAAGGATGATTGCATTGAAAGAAAAGCTTATGGAAATTCGTGAGCGTGCCGAAAAAGAGCTTTCAGAGCTTCGTGATGCTACCGAGCTTGAAAACTTCAGAGTTCAGGTGCTCGGCAAAAAGGGCGAGCTTACGGGAATTTTAAAGCAGATGGGTTCGCTTTCTGCCGAGGAAAGACCGAAGATGGGTCAGCTCGCAAACGAGGTGCGCGCGAGCATCGAAGCAATGCTCAAGGAAAAAACCGCCGAGCTCAGAAGCAAGGAGCAGGAGGCTAAGCTGAAAAAAGAAACGATAGATGTTACGCTTCCCGGCAAAAAGCATGAAATAGGTCATAAGCATCCGCTCTCAATAGTTCTTGACGAGGTTAAGGATATATTTGTCGGTATGGGCTTCCAGATAGCTACTGGCCCCGAGGTTGAGTGGGATTACTATAATTTCGAGGCGCTTAATCTTCCGCCCGATCATCCGGCGAGAGATACGCAGGATACTTTCTATATCACGGAAAAAATGCTCCTTCGTACACAGACTTCTCCCGTGCAGATTCGTGTAATGGAAAAGCAAGAGCCGCCTATAAGAATTATTGCACCCGGCAGAGTTTACCGTTCTGATGCGGTTGACGCAACACATTCGCCGTTCTTCCATCAAATCGAGGGATTGGTTGTGGATAAAGGAATTACAATGGGCGATCTCAAAGGCAGTCTTATGCAGTTTGCAAAGAGACTTTACGGCGAGGATACCGAGATAAGACTTCGTCCGCACCACTTCCCGTTTACCGAGCCGTCCTGCGAAATGGACGTTACATGCTTTAAGTGCGGCGGCAAGGGCTGCCCCATGTGTAAGGGCGAGGGCTGGGTAGAAATACTCGGCGGCGGTATGGTTCACCCGAAGGTACTTAAAAACGGCGGAGTAGACCCGGAGGTTTATTCCGGCTATGCTTTCGGCGTAGGGCTTGAAAGACTTACAATGTTCCGCTTTAATATCGACGATATGCGTCTGCTCTTTGAGAACGACGCTCGTTTCTTAAATCAGTTTTAAGGGGAGGGTTATATAATGAATTTATCTAAAAGATGGCTTCACGACTATGTGAATTTAGATGTGTCGGATCAGCAGTTTGCCGATGATATGACTCTTTCCGGCTCCAAGGTTGAGTCCTTTGAGACCGAGGGTGCCGACATCAAAAACGTAATTGTAGGTAAGGTTGTATCACTCGTAAAGCATCCCGATTCCGACCACCTTTGGATTTGCCAAATCGACGTCGGAGCAAAGGATAATATACAGATAGTTACCGGCGCTCAGAATTTAAAGGTAAACGATGTTGTCCCCGTAGCAATGGATGACAGCTTCGTCAGCGGTGGGCATCATATTAAAAAGGGCAAGCTCCGCGGAGTTGAGTCAAACGGTATGCTCTGCTCACTCGGCGAGCTCGGACTTACGATTCATGATTTCCCGTATGCGATTGAGGACGGTATTTTCGTTCTCGGCGATGATTGCGACAAAACTCTCGGCAAGGATATACACGAGGCAATAGGACTTGACGACGTTATCACCGAATTTGAAATAACGTCAAACAGAGCCGACTGCCTTTCGATAACCGGTCTTGCAAGAGAAGCCGCGGCAACCTTTGACTCAAAGCTTGTTATTCCGGAGCCTGCGGTCAATAAGACTCACGGCGACGTAAACGACTTTTTGTCGGTTGAAATAAAGGAGCCGTCGCTCTGTTACAGATATGCCGGCGCGGTAGTTGAAAATGTCCGCGTTAAGCCGTCGCCGCGTTGGATGCGCGAGAGACTTCGCGCCTGCGGAGTAAGACCCATAAACAATATAGTTGACATTACAAACTTTGTAATGCTCGAATACGGTCAGCCGATGCACGCTTTTGACCTTCGCTATCTTGACGGTCACAAGGTAATTGTAAGAAAAGCACTTGACGGTGAAAAAATTACAACTCTCGATGGCGTAGAGAGAGCTTTAAAACCCGAAATGCTTGTTATAGCCGACGAAAATAAGCCGGTTGCCGTGGCAGGTGTAATGGGCGGCGAGTATTCGGGAATTATGGATGACACAACCACCATAGTTTTTGAGTCCGCAATGTTCAACGGCGTTTCCGTAAGAAGAACCGCAAAGGCGCTCGGAATGAGAACCGAGGCTTCGGCAAGATACGAAAAAGAGCTTGACGCCACGGGCTGCCTTCGCTCGCTCAAGAGAGCGCTGCAACTTGTTGAAGAGCTTGACGCCGGTGATATAGTCGGCGGTGTTGTTGACTGTGACCACAGCGATAAAACACCCGTTACTCTTCCGTTTGAGCCCGAATGGGTAAACAACTTCATAGGAATTGACGTATCGGCCGAGGAGCAGAAAAAGATTCTCGAAAAAATAGATTTCAAGGTTGAAAACGGCGTAATTACCGCCCCCTCATTCAGAAACGATATTGAGCATCAGGCGGATATATCCGAGGAAATCGCAAGATTTTACGGCTATGATAAAATTCCGGACAGAGCACTTTCGGGTGTTGCCGACGGAAGATATACCGACAGGCAGAAGCTTGAAAAGCTCGTCACCGATGTTATGCTTTCGGAGGGACTTTCCGAGGTCTGCACATATACGTTTATAAGCCCCAAGCAGTACGATAAGCTCCGTTTACCTGCCGATTCTCCGAGAAGAGACAGCGTAAAAATAATGAATCCCCTCGGCGAGGATACAAGCATAATGAGAACAACAGCCGTTCCGTCAATGCTTGATGTGCTCTCCAGAAACTACAACAACCGCAATCCCAAGGCAGCTATGTTTGAAATCGCCGTATCCTTTAAGCCGCGCGGCACAGAGGAGCTTCCCGAGGAGCCGAAGAACATTGTTATAGGCCTTTACGGCGAGGAGTACGACTACTTCACATTAAAGGGCGTTATAGAGGAGCTTCTCTGCAAAACAGGAATTACCGATTACGATATTGAACGCGTAACGGATGATCCGATACTTCACCCCGGCAGAGCAGCGCGTATTACTGTCGGCGGCAAGACTCTCGCTCTGCTCGGAGAGGTTCATCCCGAAACGGCAAAGAATTTCTCCATAGGCACACGCTGCTATGTTGCAGAGGTTTCCATGGACGTTCTCTTTGAAAACAGAGGCGCGGAAAAGGTCTATACTCCGCTTCCGAAATTCCCGGCCGTAACACGCGACCTTGCATTTGTATGTGATAAGTCAGTACCTGTTGTCAGCCTTGAAAAAGAAATTCAGTCTGCGGTGGGTAAAACCCTTGAAAACATAACTCTCTTCGACGTTTACGAGGGCAATCAGATAGAGAGCGGCAAGAAGAGTGTGGCATTCAGCCTGAAGCTTCGCTCAAAGGATAAGACTTTGACCGATGACGATGCCGATTCGGCAATGAAAAAAGCGATTAAGGCTATTGAAAAGCTCGGTGCAACTCTCAGAAGCTGAGAAAAACAGCCGATAAAATAAAAGCAACCCTACTCATACCTCCGGTATGAGTAGGGTTGTTTTTTACTGATTTCAATTAAAAGAAAAAGAATTTTTTCTTTTTTCCGCCTGCTATATTGTGCTTGTCATCTATGCGTACCGTGGTTTTTAAGCTGTTCTCAAGCTCTAAAACAACAATTTCATTTTCGTCCTTCAATATTGTTCCGGGTATGTAGAGCGATTCCTGCGGACCTATGTCCCAATAGCGACCGAGGCAGAAGCCGTTTATGAATATGTAACCCTTTTTAAGCCCTGCTGTGTGAACAAAGCAGTCTCCGCGACTTGTCGTTTTAAATGTGCCGCGCATAAATGTCGGTGTGTCAAGTCCCTTTGTGTCCGTATACCGAAGCTTGTCGATGTTATCGAGCGGAAGGGTGTATATATCCCAATGAGAGAGAACCTGATAATTTATTCTTATCTGGTCTACGCCCTTTCTGTCAAGAAGGTGCGGACCGTAATTTACCCTGCCCATGGCCTCTACCAAAATATCAATGTCGTTTTCGCCGGACAATCCGTGGAGGTCAATGCATTGCTTTTTGTCGTTTCTGTAAATAACGCCCTTGTATTCCTTGTTTACAAATACATACGCTCTGTCGGCGAGGCCGTCAAGATAGAGCTTGCCGCCGTATTTTCCGACAAGATGATGATGATAGCAAATAAAGCCGAAGTTCTGACCGAAATGCTCCATGCTTTCGGGGCTTACGCTCTCGTGCTTTTCGCCGAGAGCCTCAATGTTATCGATAAATGCGGCGTATTTTGTGAGCTTGATGTCTCCCACGGTCTGGCGGAGCGGTTCCTGCGGAAGCTCTGTTTCTGGGAGCGACTGGGCACTCAAAAGCTCCTTGCGGACGGCATAATATTTATCTGTATATCCGCCCCACTCATTCAAGAGTGCGTCGTCGTCGTAGCTTGTTATAGTCGGCTGATAGCATTTATCGTGATTTGCGCCTGCGGTAAAGCCGAAGTTTGTGCCGCCGTGGAACATATAGAAATTAAAGCTTGCGCCGCTTCTGAGCATATTTTTCAGCTCGGATACGACCGGAGCCGAAGCTCTGTGATGGTGTTTTTCTCCGAAGTGGTCAAACCATCCGTTCCAAAATTCACCGCACATGCTCGGTGCCTTGAAACCCTGATATTCCTTGAGCTTTCTGAATGAAGCGGAGGCTCTTGAGCCGAAGTTTGCAACCTTGAGTATGTCGGGCAGTGTTCCGCCGCTGAGCATATCGTCTTGCGGACCGTCAGATGTAAAGAGCAGTTCCTTTACACCGCAATCTCTCATAAGCTCGGCTATGAATTTGAGATATTCCTTATCATTGCCGTAGCTGCCGTATTCATTCTCCACCTGCATGGCTATTATGTTTCCGCCGTTTTCGTGGCAGAGCGGTAAAAGACGCGGCAAAAGCTCGTGATAATAATTTGAAACCGCGTCAAGATATGGCTTGTACATACAGCGAACACGCATATTTCTGTCTTTTAACAGCCATGCCGGAAGTCCGCCGAAGTCCCATTCCGCGCATATATAAGGACCCGGTCTTACAATAGCGTAAAGACCGACCTTCTTGGCCGTTTCAATGAATTTTACTATATCGAGTATTCCGTCAAAATCAAATTCGCCGGGCTTTTTCTCGTGCAAATTCCAACAGGTGTATGTTTCCACCGTGTTAAAGCCGGCTGCCTTTAATTTCAGAAGCCTGTCCTCCCAATATTCGGGAACGGTTCTGAAATAGTGTATTGCGCCTGAATAAATTTTCAGCTTTTCGCCGTCCAGATAAAAATCTTTTCCCTTATAAGTCAGCATAATATCCTCCGTTTTCTATGTAAAGCAAAATCAATTTACATAGTTATGTTGTGAAATTTCGCACCGATGAGCTCCGACAAATCTTTCGGGGACAGCTCAACCTGAGTGCCGATTTTACCGCCGCTCACGACTATTTTGTCAAGTGCCTCTGCGGCCGAATCTATTACGGTTTTAAACTGCTTTTTCATTCCTATCGGGCTGCAGCCTCCGCGTATATATCCGGTTATTTTGTTAATATCCTTAACGTGTATCATCTCAACCGATTTCTCGCTTACCGATGACGCGGCCTCTTTTAGATTGAGTTCCTCCGCGACGGGGATTACAAAAACATAATGTTCTTTTGATTTACCCTCTGTTACAAGCGTTTTGTAAACAAGCGCCGGATCCTGACCTAATTTCTTTGCGACGCCGACTCCGTCAAACGGCTCGTTGTCGTTGTGCTCATAGTAATGAGCCGTATAAGGTATTTTGGCCTTGTCAAGTATTCTCATTACGTTTGTTTTTTGTTCCTTTGCCAAAGCTATGACTTCCTTTTGATGTTTTGTCGGCACAAGTCCGTGTGCTGCATTTGTCTATATATTGTACTAAAAAAACGGGACGATGTAAACATCGCCCCGAAAAAAGTTTGAATTTGTTTATTTATAAAGGTATACTCTCGCTTCATACGGACGTAAAGCGCATATGTCTTTTTTTGCCGGAGCGTCGTGGTAGTTTGAAATAAGTACTTCGCCTTTTGTAAGGTCAAAACCCTTCGGTGCGCGGAATGTTATAGTGTGGTCGGCAAATGAGCACACTATAAGAGCTTTTTGACCGTTAAAGCTACGCTCATAGCAGTATATTTCGTTGCTTTCGTGGTAATGCTCCTCATAATCGCCGTAAATAATTATCGGATTTTCCTTTCTTACCTTTAAAAGCTTTCTGTAATAGTTGAGAATGGAATCAGGGTCCTTCTCCTGCTGTGCCACGTTTATTTCGGTGTAATTGGGATTTACGCCGAACCACGGCTCTGCCGTAGAGAATCCGCCGTATTCGCTCGAATCCCACTGAACGGGTGTGCGTGCGTTTTCGCGGCTTGTTTTATTTGCGATTTCAAGATATTTTTTGTCGGAGAATCCAAACTTCTTGAACAGCCTTTGATTGTTAAAAGTAACAACGTCCTTGAATTTGTCGATGCTGTCAAGATGGTTGTTGAGCATGCCTATTTCCTGACCCTGATAGATAAACGGCGTACCGCTCTGCATATAGCACATAGTGGCGAGCATTTTGCCGCTTTCGTTGCGGAATTTTTCATTGCCGTAACGGCTTATTATTCTCGGATGGTCGTGGTTTTCAAGGTAAAGAGCGTTCCAGGCTCTGCCGTAGAGCTTTTTCTGCCAGCGTGTAAATGCCGACTTCATCTTTTTGAGATTGAACGGCGTCGAAATTGTATCGGTCATAAAGCAGTCTGCCTGCATATGGTCAAAGCTTATCATCATATCAAGCTCTTTGTCCTGACCCTCCGTAAAGCTGAGTGCGTCGTCAGCTCCGGTCATCGGAGATTCGCCGACAACAAAGCAGTCATAATGGTTGAGTACGTCATGGCGGAATTCCTTTAAGTACTCGTGAATATGCGGACCCTTGTTGTAATGCTCAACGCCGGTTGCTATGGGCAGAGGAAAACCGTTGGGCAGTCCCTCTTTTTTTGATATGAATGTGATTACGTCCTCTCGGAAGCCGTCTACGCCCATATCGAGCCAGAAGCGCATAATGCTCTTGACCTCTTCTCTTACCTTCGGATTATCCATATTGAGGTCCGGCTGTTTTTTTGCAAACACGTGAAGATAATATTCGTCAAGGCCTTTGTCATATTCCCAAGCGCCGCCCTCAAAGGTAGAGAGCCAGTTGTTAGGCGGACGCTTGCCGTTCTTGCCCTTGCCCTTGCGCCAGAAATAGTAATCGTGATAGGGGTTGTCAACGCTCTTTTTGCTCTCCTTGAACCAATAGTGTTCATCCGAGGTGTGGTTGACCACCAAATCCATAAGAACCTTAAGCCCTCTCTTATGAGCCTCGTCAAGAACCTTTTTAAACAAATCAAGGTCGCCGTAGTCAGGCGAGATGTTTTTATAGTCGGAAATGTCGTATCCGTAGTCTGCGTTCGGAGACGGATATATGGGTGAGAACCAGATACCGTCAACTCCGAGACTCTTTATATAGTCGAGCTTATCAAGAACGCCGTAAAGATCTCCTATGCCGTCGCCGTTTCCGTCTTTGAAAGAACGGCACCATATCTGATAGAAGGCGTCTTCCTTGTACCAAGTGTTATCCAATTTAAATACACCTCTCTGAATACAAATTTAATATTAGGATTATATCACATATATATATCAAAAACAATTATGTATTTTTTGTTAACAATGACGAGATAAAATGCACTAATTTATTGATAAAAGTTCATTTTTGTTTACACAAATTGACGTTGAATTTTTTGCGTTTAGTGGTATAATACACAGATGTAAATAAGTTGTAAATAACGGTCTTTGATGACAAAAGGAGGCTTTTTTGTGGAAAATACATTGAGACGTATCGTAGACGCCGACAGAGCGTCAAGGCTCAGCGTCGAAAAGGCAAGAGAGCGCCGTGAAAATCTCTCCGAGGAGCTGTCTCGCCGCAAAAAGGAAATAGACGCCGCCCATAAAGAGAATGCCGAGGACGCCGTAAAAAAAGCGCGTGAAAAGGCTGAACTTAAGGTGAATCGTGCGTCGCTTGAGCTTGACGGTCAGACCAAACAAAAGTCAGACGCACTCAAAAAGATTTATGATGAAAACCACAATATGTGGGTTGAAAACATCGTTAAAGCCGTTATAGGCTGAAAAGAAACAAATTAACGAAAGGAGCGGCAGAAAATGAACTTTTCCGATCTGTCACAGAATGCCGTTCTCGCTAAGGCGAGAGCTATGTATGCCGGCACGCTGACAAATGAAAATTATGTTGATCTTGCAAACTGCCGCACCATCAACGAGGCTGCCAACTATTTAAAGGGCAGGACTTCATACAGCGAAGCGTTTGTTTCGGTACCTAATGTTAAAATACATCGCGCCCGTCTTGAGGCTGTTTTAAAACGCTATATGCTTTCGCGTATAGCGTCGCTTTGTTCTTTTGAAAAGGCAATAGGTCAAAACCTCTATGAGATATTACTCCTCAGAAACGACATTGACTGCATAATAACCTGCGCCGATTATCTTGACAGCGACAATATAGGCGAATATCTTCTGTTTGTTCCGGATTTCTTTAAGGAACATTCGGAGCTCACCATGTTGCCCTTAGAAAGAGCACGTAATTTTGACGAGCTGCTGTCGGGGCTTCACGGTACAAGATATGAGAGCATAATCAAAAAGGCAATGAACGGCAAAACCGAATTTTCCGTTCAGCTTCTTGAAAATGTGCTTTATAATTATTTGTATACCGAAGCTTCGTCAATAATATGCGAAAAATATAAAAAAGGCAAAAAGCGCGATGAGCTGCTCGACTTCTTCCGTATGAGATCCGATATGAAGACCATCGAGAGTATTTACAGGCTCAAAAAATATTACGGCAGCGGCTCCGATATACATACAGGAAGCTTCTTTAATTCCGGAATCACCTCCTTTAGCGAAAAGGAGCTGGCGAGTCTTTTGGCGGCATCGTCTCCGGACGAGGTTTTGGAATTACTTAAAAAGACGCGATACGGAAAATATCTTCCGGCGGGCGATATGGTGATTGAACGCAAGACTGCAATAATGCAGCTTCGCATAAACGAAAAGCAGCTTCGATATTCCACTCATCCCGAAACGGTATTTTTGAGCTATGTCGGAATAATGGAAAACGAAATGCAAAATGTAACCCATATCATAGAGGGCATCAGGTACTCGCTTCCGCCCGAGGAAATAATGAAATATCTGATAAAGTCGGATGATAAGTGATGAAAAAAGAGAAATTTAAAAGAGTCCGTGTGCTTTGCAGAGAAGACAGCCTTCGCGATGTTTTGGCGGTGTTGCTGTCGGGTAATTTCAAAAGCGAGGTGCCGGCAGCCAAAAACGAGGCCGCGCTTGATTTCAGGCGCGTCGAGGGCGACAACCCTTATGAAAAACCCATAAAACGGCTCTCTTCGGTGGCTAAATATGCCGGTTGGAAATATACTTTGCCGGAAAAGAAACAGGATTTGCCGCAGGACTTTGACTCTAAAACCGAAGAGATATACAATAAATACAAGAAGTTTAAACGCGATAAGCAGCTGCTCCTTGAGCAAAGAGAGGAGTGCGAGGAGGGCAAAAAACGAATTCGCCTGTTCAGCGGCCTCCCTGTGGATATTCAAGCTCTTACCGAGTGCGAATTCGTCAAGGCGCGCTTCGGCCATATGCCGAAGGATTGTCTTAAAAGGCTTCTTGAAATCCATAAGGATGACCCGTACATAGAGTTTTTCAAATCGTATGAGAGCGAGACGGATTGCTGGGGCATTTATCTTGTGCCGCGTTCGGATTTTGAGCGAGTAGATTCGGTTTTTGCGTCGATGCTGTTTGAACCGATAAATATTCCGTCGGCATCCGGCGAAGCCGAAAAGGTTGAGGAGCAGATAGATAAAAACATCGAAATTCTCAACCGACAGATACTTGAAGCCGAGGCTCTTGAGGAATATTATTTTAAGTTGCATTTTGAGTTTTGCAATTCGCTTTATCACACGCTTGTGAACGAGTCCGAAAAATTTGAAATATTAAAGAGCGGGCTTTTAAACAATAATTCGTATATCCTGTGCGGTCTGCTTCCGCTTTCGACAAAGGACGAGACGGAGCAAAGGCTCAAAGAGATAGACGGTGCATTTTATACAGAATCGGAAACAGTCAAGATTAAGGTATCCTGACTGACCTTATAAAAACCGAAAGGAGACGGTAGGGGCTATGGCTATCGAAAAGATGAAGCTTGTCAAAATAAGCGGCAGCCTTACAAAGCTTTATGACTTGAGTGCAAGGCTTTGCGAGAGCGAGTGTTTTCATCCGGATTCCGCGGCGAAATACATATCTTCGTCAATGGGATTCGTACCGTTTGTTGATGACAATCCGTATGCCGGTGAGCTGTCGGAGCTTCGTGATATAGCGAAAGCTGCAAAATTTGATCTCGAATTTAAAAGCATAGAAGAAAGCGATTCGGACGTTGACGAAAAGGACGCGTCTTATCTTAAGGACGTTGAAAAAAAGGTTATAGGACTTTATGAGCAGCGAAGCTCATTGCTCGACCAAAAGGCGGTATGCGAGGGCGGTATTGAAAAATATTCGCACTTTAAGGGTCTTGGTATTGACCTTGACCAGGTATCGCAATGCGAATTCGTCAAAATACGTTTCGGTCATATGCCGAAGGAGAGCTACGAAAAGCTGAAGACGGTGTTCAAAGATAATCCGTACGTTATGTTTTATCCTTGCTCCGAGGATAAAACGGATTATTGGGGCGCATATTTTGCACCGAGTGACAAGGTGAACGAGATTGACGGTATATTTGCTTTCCTCTTGTTTGAACCGTTTGAGGTTCCCGGAGCGGCAGGCACCGTTGAGGAAGTAATCGAGCAGATTAAAAAGAGCATTGAGATAATCAAGTCTCAGATAAAAGAGACGGACGATAAAATCCGAGAGCTTTGGCAGACCGAGCACGACCATTGCAACAAGATTTATTCAAATCTTGTATATCAGAATTCGCTTTATGAGCTCCGCTCTTACGCGCTGCACAACGACAAGTACTTTATGTTTACCGGGTTTATACCGGAGGGCAGCGAAAAGAAGTTCAAAAAGGAGCTTAAAAATGTCGGTGAGATTTCTGTCGAGATAAGCAATCCGCCGCATGACGGCAAGACTGTGGTTCCGGTTAAACTCAAAAAGACGCCGAAGCTGTTTAAGGCTTTTGTTGACCCATACAGATTTTATGTCGATATGTACGGCACCCCGTCGTACGACGATATAGATATTACCGGATTCGTGGCTATAACATATACCATACTTTTCGGTATGATGTTCGGCGATCTCGGCCAGGGCTTCGTTTTAATGCTCATAGGAATATTTATGTGGGCGAAGAAAAAAATAAAGCTCGGCAAAATACTTATTCCGTGCGGAATTTCATCTATGTTCTTCGGCTTTATGTTCGGCAGCGTGTTCGGATATGAGAATATGCTCGATCCCGTTTACCACGCTCTCGGCTGGAAGGGCAAGCCGATGACCGTAATGGAAAGCGTAAATACGGTTCTTTTAATAGCTATCGGTATAGGCATAGGGCTTATGGTAGTTGCAATGCTGCTTAATATTTACGCATGCATAAAGCGTAAACAGTTCGGTGAAGCGCTGTTTAGTCAAAACGGACTTACGGGACTTTTGATGTATCTGTCCGGCGTAAATCTCGCTTCCGGCTTTATGGGCGGTCCGTCTCCCGTACCGAATAAGGTATGCGCCGTAACGCTTGCGGTAACGGCGGTTCTGCTTATGATAAAGGATATCCCGATAGGTCTTATCGAAAGGAAGCCTGATTGGAAGCCGGAGAGCATCGGGGACTTCATACTTCAAAATGTGTTTGAGCTTCTCGAATATGTGCTTTCGTATTTGAGCAACACGGTATCCTTCCTTCGTGTCGGCGCATTCGTACTTGTCCATGCAGGTATGATGATGGTTGTATTCTCACTCGCCGGTGCACACGAGAACATCTTTGTTATCATCCTCGGCAATATTCTTGTCATTGCGCTTGAAGGTCTTTTGACCGGCATACAGGCACTTCGTCTTGAATATTACGAGATGTTCAGCCGCTTCTATGAGGGCGGAGGAACGGCTTTCAAGCCGATAAAATTAAACGCGCAAAATTAAAAGTTGGAGGAATAAAATTATGTCAACTCTTTTCTATGTACTTCTCATCCTTGCACCCGCAGCAATACTTGCAACAGCGTATGCAATAATCAAAAAAAGAAATCAGGGCAGAAGCATTAAACGCTCCGTTGCGGTAAATCTCGCAACCTTCGCTGTACTTACTGTTCTTATTGCCGCTCTTTCGGTAAGCGTTTTCGCTGCAGACGATAATACCGCTTCGGCTGCCGACGCCTCTGCTGCAACCACAGCTACCGAGACTGTTGATAATTCAAAGGGTATGGGACTTTTGGCTGCAGGCCTTGTAACAGGTCTCGCAGGTATCGGCGGCGGTATTGCCGTTGCCGCAGGCGCACCCGCAGCAATAGCCGCTACCGCAGAGGACCCCAAGTCATTCGGTAAGTCAATTATATTCGTTGCACTCGGCGAGTCCATAGCACTTTACGGTGTTGTTATTTCAATTCTTATTCTCCAGAAGGTCTAAAACGATTTGCGGCGGCACCGTGCTTTCAAAGGCCGCCTTATGACCGAAAAAAGACAGACTGTGAGCTGTTTTGGTTGCCGAAGGGCACATTGGGGGCTCCCCAAAAAGATTACGGATACAAAGGGTAATTGTTATGAAATTCTTCTTGATAAGCGATAATACCGACGCTATGATTGGTATGCGTCTTGCCGGAATTGAAGCAAAGCGGGTGACTTCGCGCGATGAAGCCGAAAAGGCTTTCAAAAAGGCTTTGTCTGCGGAAGACATCGGCATACTGCTTATAACCGCAGGAGTTGCCGAGCTTTGCCCCGAAACGGTAAAAAAATTAAAGCAGGGCAACAGGCCGCTGCTTGTCACAATTCCCGACGGCGACGGAAACGGCAGAAATCGTGATTCCATTACCGAATATATCCGCGACGCCATCGGTATAAAGATTTAAAGAACAGTGAGGTGAGATCATGGAAGAAATCAACAGCAAAAAGACAGAGGCGTTCTTAACTGCCATAAAGACTCTTGCAGACGAAGAGTGCAAAAGTATAGACGAAGAAACGGACCGCTTGCGTGTTGAGCGTTTGCGCGCTCTTCAAGAAGAGGCCGAGGATCGTTATAAGTCATATACCGAATACGAAACTGCTCGTATAAAGGCGGACTGTAACAGCGCCGTCTCCGAGTGTGAAGAAAGGTCAAGAAAAGAGCTTACCGATCTTCGCGCAGAGCTTTGCAAAAAGGTGTTTGACGCGGCAGGTGAAAAAATTAACGAGTATACAAAAACCGATTCTTACCGCGAAAAGCTTGTTTCATCGGCAAAAGAGATTGCCGAGGCTTTTGACGGCGGGGATGTTGAGCTGTTTTTACGCAAAGAGGATCTCGTGTTTTCCGACGATCTCAAGGCGATATTTAAAAACGGTTGTGTCGTAACCGAAAGCGACGACATAGTTTACGGCGGTTTGAGAGCTGCGGACAGAAAAACGCACTGCCTTGCCGACGATACTCTTGATACAAAACTCAAAGAGCAAAAAGAATGGTTCCTTGAACATTCGGGACTTTCCATCGAGGAGTGATATATTTGTCAGAGAATGTAATATTCGGTATCAACGGCCCTGTCGTTACCATAAAAGGCGAGACTGATTTGAGCATGATGGAAATGGTCTACGTCGGCAAAGAAAAGCTGATAGGCGAGGTAATAGGCCTTGATAAAAAAATGACCACCATTCAGGTATATGAGGAGACTACGGGCCTCAAGCCCGGTGAGCCGGTATACTCAACGGGTCTTCCCATGAGCGTTACCTTAGGCCCCGGAATTATCGGCAACATATTCGACGGTATTGAAAGGCCGCTCCCCGCAATCGAAAAGAAGTTCGGCGCTTTTATAGGCAAGGGCGCTCAATTCTCTCCGCTTGACACCGAAAAGAAATATAAAGTAACCTTAAAGGTTAAAGTCGGCGACACACTTTCCGGCGGCGATATTTACGCCGAATGCCCGGAAACGCCGGTAATAACACATAAAATAATGTTGAGTCCTCTGCTTTCGGGTACCGTTACCGAGGTAATGCCCGACGGCGAATACACCGTAAACGATACGGTTGCAAAAATCAAGGACAAAAAGGGTAACGAAACAGAGCTTACGCTTTTACAGAAGTGGCCCATACGAAATCCGAGACCGATTAAAAAGAGACTCCCCGCCACTAAACCGCTTGTTACGGGTCAGCGTGTAATCGACACGGTTTTCCCGGTAGCAAAGGGCGGTGCGGCGGCAATCCCCGGAGGTTTCGGTACAGGCAAAACAATGACTCAGCATCAGCTTGCTAAATGGTGCGATGCCGATATCATAATTTATGTCGGCTGCGGCGAGCGCGGTAACGAGATGACTCAGGTTCTTACCGAGTTTTCGGATATTACCGACCCCAAGACGGGCAGACCGCTTCTTGACAGAACAATGCTTATAGCAAATACCTCTAATATGCCCGTTGCGGCACGTGAGGCTTCAATTTACACAGGCATTACAATAGCTGAGTATTACCGCGATATGGGCTATGATACGGCTCTTATGGCAGACTCGACATCACGTTGGGCTGAGGCGCTCAGAGAAATTTCCGGACGACTTGAGGAAATGCCCGCCGACGAAGGCTTCCCGGCATATCTTCCGTCGAGACTTTCCGAATTCTATGAGCGTTCGGGTTATACCGAAAACCTTAACGGTACTGAGGGCTCAATAACGCTTATCGGCGCGGTATCGCCTCAGGGTTCCGACTTCTCCGAGCCTGTAACTCAGAATACAAAGCGTTTTACAAGATGCTTCTGGGCTCTTGATAAATCGCTCGCTTATGCGAGACACTATCCGGCAATAAACTGGACCCTCTCTTACAGCGAGTACACGGGTGACCTTGCTAACTGGTACAGAGACAATGTTTCACCAGACTTTATGAAATACCGCGAAGAGCTTTGCTCGCTTTTGCTTGAGGAAAACTCACTTATGGAGATAGTAAAGCTGATAGGTGCGGACGTGCTTCCCGACGATCAGAAGCTTGTAATTGAAATTGCAAGAGTAATCAGAGTCGGATTCCTTCAACAAAACGCATTCCATGCCGACGACACCTTCGTTCCGCTTGAGAAGCAGTTTAAGATGATGCACGTTATACTGCATTTGTACCACAGGGCAAAGGAAGTAGTCGCAAGACAGATTCCTCTTTCAAAGATAACGGCTACGGGACTGTTTGATAAGTTTACAAAGATGAAATACGATGTGCCGAACAGCAACATAGAAATGCTTGACGATTACATCAAAGAAACCGATGCCGTTATGGACGGAATACTGAAGTAAGGTAGGTGAGCACAATGATAATTCAACATTTAAGACTTGATGCTATCAACGGCTCACTTGTTGAGCTTGACGGCGTAAAGGACGCTTCGTTTGACGAGATAGTTAATTTTAAGCTTGATGACGGCACACAGCGCACCGGAAGAATAGTTAAGATAGACGGTGAGCATATCACGGTACAGGTGTTTGAGGGTACAAGAGGTATTTCTCTTCAGAACGCCTCCACAAGCCTTACCGGAAAGCCCATGGAAATATCGCTTTCGCCCGAAATTCTCGGCAGAGTGTTCGACGGACTCGGCAGACCCATAGACGGTCTCGGCGAGGTCTATCCCGAAGAGAAACGCGATGTTAACGGTGCTCCGATAAACCCCGTATCACGTGAATATCCGCGTAACTTTATTCAGACCGGTATTTCGTCGATAGACGCTCTCGCAACGCTTATACGCGGTCAGAAATTGCCTATATTCTCAGGCTCCGGTATGAAGCATAACGAGCTCGCCGTTCAGATAGTACGTCAGTCCACAATTTCCGATAATGAGGACTTCGCAATAGTTTTTGCGGCAATGGGCGTTAAAAACGACGTTGCAAATTACTTCCGCACTTCATTTGAAGAGGCAAATGTAATGAACAGGGTTGTTATGTTCTTAAACCTTTCAAACGACCCTATAATCGAGAGAATTATGACTCCGCGCTGCGCTCTTACCGCGGCGGAATATCTCGCATTTACTCTTCATAAGCACATACTTGTAATTTTGACCGATATGACGTCATATGCCGAGGCTCTTCGTGAATTCAGCTCGTCAAAGGGCGAGATTCCGAGCCGTAAAGGCTTCCCCGGCTATCTTTATTCGGACCTTGCATCGCTTTATGAGCGCGCGGGTATGATAGAGGGCGTTGAGGGCTCCGTTACGCAGATACCGATTCTTACAATGCCAAACGACGATATTACGCACCCCATTCCCGACCTTACGGGTTATATTACCGAGGGTCAGATAGTTCTTGACCGTGACCTTGATTATAAAGGCATTTATCCGCCGGTCAACGTACTTTCGTCTCTGTCGCGTCTTATGAAGGACGGTATCGGCGAGGGCTTTACGAGAGAGGACCATTCGGCACTTTCAAACCAGCTCCTTGCGACATACGCCAAGGTTCAGGACGCTAAATCGCTCGCGTCTGTAATAGGTGAAGACGAGCTGTCGCCCGACGACAAGCTTCTTATGAAGTTCGGCAAGGAATTTGACAACAGGTTCTTGAATCAGAGCTTTACCGAAAACCGTACCATTGACGAGACGCTTGATCTCGGCTGGGAGCTCCTTTCAATGCTTCCGCGCCGTATGCTCGACCGTGTTGATGATAAGACTCTTGATAAGTACTATAAAGGCAAAAACTGAGCCTTTTAAAATTCGGAAAAGGAGGAAAAGCCGATGGCACAGGTGTTCCCGACAAAAGCCAATTTGATGGCGACGCAGAAATCTCTCGATTTAGCCAAGCTCGGCTATGAGCTGATGGACAGAAAACGTAACATTCTTGTTCGTGAGATGATGCAGCTTATAAGCGAAGCAAAGGAAGTCGAGGCAAATATAAACGCGGTATACGACAAGGCTTATTCGTCCTTGAAGCTTGCCAATATTACGCTTGGCGTTTGCGGTAATTTTGCAAGAACCATACCCGTTGATAACGGGCTTTCCCTTGATTTTCGCAGCGTAATGGGTGTTGAGATACCGAAAATATCGCTTGAAAACAGCAAGCTGATGCCGTATTTCGGCTTTAATTCGACAAACTCCCACCTTGACGAGGCTTACATAAACTTCAACGAGGCAAAAAAAATGACCGTAAAGCTTGCCGAAACCGAGGCTTCGATTTACCGGCTTGCGGACGCGGTCAAAAAAACGCAAAAGCGCGCCAACGCGTTAAACAACATAATGATACCTCAGTTTACGGGTACGATTAAGTACATCTCCGAAGCGCTCGAAGAAAAAGAGCGTGAAGATTTTACAAGGCTTAAAGCCGTTAAAAATCAAAAAGAGGAGAAAAAACGCGAGGCAAAATAAAAATTTGAGGACTGTAAAAGCTCGTCTTTTACAGTCCTTTTTATGTGCTTTTTTTGCGGATTATGCTTTTGCGGTTGTTTTTTCTTATCCTTATTGAGGATTATATTCAGTGACCGAATCGTGAGCAAATATAAAAAATGCTGTGGAACATATGTTCCACAGCATTTTTATATCTGTATAAGCTTATTTTATTTCAACTATCCAGCCTTCGGGAGCTTCGATTCTGCCCATCTGAATTCCGGTGAGAGTATCGTAAAGCTTCTTGATGGTCGGACCCATCTCGTCCATACCCGACGGGAAGCAAATTTCCTTGCCGTGGTCATATACCTTGCCCACGGGAGATATAACGGCAGCGGTTCCGCAAAGACCCATCTCTGCAAAATCGGAAAGCTCGCTGAGGTAAACTTCTCTTTCCTCAACATTGAGGCCGAGATAATCTTTTGCAACTGTTACAAGCGAACGCCTGGTTATAGACGGAAGAATTGACGGGCTCTTCGGAACGACTACGGTGCCGTTCTTATCAACAAAGAGACAGTTGGCGCCGCCGGTTTCCTCAACCTTTGTTCTTGTAGCGGGATCAACATAGAGATTTTCATCAAAGCCGTTTTCGTGAGCGTCAACTATGTTGTAGAGCGACATTGCGTAGTTAAGACCTGCTTTGATATGGCCGGTTCCTCTGGGAGCTGCGCGGTCAAGGTCGGTTACACGAATGGTAATGGGCTTTGCACCGCCTTTAAAATAAGGACCTACCGGAGTTACAAATATACGGAACTGATATTCGTCGGCAGGCTTAACGCCGATAACCGGATTTGAGCCGAACATATACGGCCTTATGTAAAGGGTTGCGCCCGAACCGTATGGGGGAACATAGTCGATATTTGCTTTGACTACTTCTTTGACAGCATCTACGAATTTATCTTCGGGAAATACGGGCATTTTAAGGCGCTCGCATGATGATTTCATTCTTGCGGCGTTAAGGTCGGGGCGGAAGCATACCGTTCTGCCGTCTTCCGTTGTGTACGCCTTAAGACCCTCAAAGCAAGACTGCGAGTACTGAAGAACACCTGCACACTCATTGATAACGACGTTGGGATCAGAGGTAAGACCGCCATCCCATTTGCCGTCCTTAAAGTTGGCAACATATCTTTTGTCCGTGGGGATATAGCTGAAGCCTATCGAACCCCAGTCAATATTTTTCTTCGCCATAGTATTACTTCTTTCGTAATTTGAATTTTTATTCATTATATCACATATTTTCTGTTGTTTGCAATAGAATATGTGAGCTTTAACGCGGCGTTTTGACGAAATATCGGCCGATTTTTGCCATCGGTTTATAAAAAATGTTGTATATAAATGTCGCTTATGTTAAAATAATATAAAATGTGTATAAAATGCATAAGTGCCAATCCGATAGGGTTCGGCGCTGCGTTTAAAACAACAAAACTCAAAATAGGGTGATAATTTATGTCGGTTTATACAGAGCGCGCCGCGGAACTTTTCGGCAAAGGCTTTAACTGCTCTCAGGCTGTTTTTGCGGCGTTTTGCGATAAATTCGGAATGGACGAAAAAACCGCTCTCAAGGTCGCGTCCGGCCTCGGCGGCGGAGTAGGCAGAATGAGAGAGGTCTGCGGAGCTATGTGCGGAGCCGCTATGGTTGCAGGTATGGTATACGGTGACGATACAGGCGAAAACAGGGAGGCAAAATCCTATACGTATAAAAAGGTTCAGGAAATTGCCGCTGAATTTAAAAAGACCAATCCGTCTATAATCTGCCGCGAACTTTTGGGATTGTCGAAAAACTGCGCCGTTACTCCGAATGCCGAAAAACGCACGGCAGAGTATTATAAAAAACGGCCTTGCGCTCAAATTGTGGAAGATGCGGTGAAAGCTACGGAAAAAGTGCTTTTCTCGGAATAGTGCTCCCTAAAAGCTCAACTGCAAAATGAAAAAAGGAACTGTTTTATGAATAAAAATACCGCATTTGTCTCTTCAGATGAAGAGATAATATATATAGGAAACGAAAATACGGTGCGCGAAATATCGACCTCCGGTAAGGTTTTGCGAACCGTCCGCATAATTAACAGGCGAATGGACGAGACCTCGTTTTCTCCCTCGGACGGCTCTGAGGAGTTTATAATATCCTATAAAAACGGTGTGTTCGGCAAGGGCAAAATACACTCCTCCGATTGCAAACTGAAAAGCACGGAGCTGAAAGAGGATGGGGCGGTTAAAAAAGCCGTATTTTGCTTTGAGCCGTACCGTATACACTCTTCCGACGTATTTGTGAAGGTGATATTTGAGGCGAGGGACTCTGACCCCGTTATCAGAAAATATGTTACCATATCGTCAAGTGACCCGAAAAAACTGTTCATTGATTATATCGACCTTGAATATTTTGTGCTCGGAGCCGATATTAAAATGCGATTTTCAAGACCGGATATGGAAAAAGCCTATCTTTCGCAGTTTCAGTCGGCACTCGGTCAGCCGATATATATAAACGGTATGTATTTCGGCTGTGAATTTCCGACGACTGATAATAACATAGTAGATAATACGGCGCATATAAGATATTTCGCTGGGAAAGCCCTTAAGGAGCTGTCAAACGGCAATAAAATCTATATTTCACATCCGACAATCGGCGGCGCGGCGCGCAGCTTTGATATGGAGGTCGTGAGAGCCGATTTCCTTGAGTATATAAAAGGCATTGCAAAACCGATTTATCTCCGCACACAGTACAATTCTTGGTACGACCATATGCTTGATATAACAAGCGAAAACATACGTGACTCTTTTTTTGAAATAGAAAAGGGCCTTTCGAGTGCAGGCGTTCCGCCGCTCAATTCTTATGTCGTAGACGACGGTTGGGTTGATTACGATAAGGATTTTTGGTGCTTCAATGATAAATTCCCCAATGAACTCTATGAGAGCTCTGCGCTCAGCAAGAAATTTTCGTCCGAATTCGGACTTTGGCTCGGACCTCGCGGCGGCTATAATTTGAAAACCGACAAGTTCGGCAGAAGAATGGAGCGCTCCGGCAAGGGCGGCTATAACAGGCAGAGCCGCGATGTGTGCGTTGCCGATCACCGATACACAAAAAATGTGCTTGAGTTTTTCCTTGATTGTATGGAAAAATTTGATATCAACTATTGGAAGCTTGACGGTTTTCTGCTGAAATCGTGTAAAAACAGACATCACGGGCATCCCGTAGGCGGAAAACACGGTATGTACTGCTTTACGGACTGCTGGGAAAACTGGACGGATATATTTGAAAAAATGCACCTTCTTCGCGAGAAAGAGGGCAAGGATCTCTGGATTAACCAGACAAGCTATTGTAACGCGAGCCCGTGGCACCTTATGTACAGCGAGAGCTTTTGGATGCAAAACAGCGGCGACATAGGCTTTATTGATAAAACGACAAGCGGAGAAAAGCTCTGCGGAAGCGATATTGACAGAATGCTTACATACTGCGATTCAAAGTATTTTGACTTCCACAGAAAAAGGCAGTATCAGTTCCCTCTGTCAAATATGTATAATCACGAGCCGATTTACGGCAACACCGCAAAGATTCATATGACGGACGAGGAATTCCGCAAATATATGTATATGATATCCACGCGCGGAACCGCATTTTGGGAGCTTTATTACAGCTTTAACCTCTTTACGCCCGATATGTGGCTTATCAATGCCGATGTTTTGTCGTTTATCAGGGAGAATTTCAGCATATTGCGAAATTCAAAGCTGATAGGTGAGTCTCCCGACACGGGCAGCGTTTACGGCTACTCCGCATGGGAAAACGCAAACGGTATAGTTTCGGTGCGAAATCCGGCTAATAAAAAACAGAGCTTCTCGTTTATTCTTGACAGAATTATAGGAGTTGTCGAGGGTGCCGAAAATATGACGTGCGTCACGGTTTTGCCGTATACGGAAAAACCCGATGAAAGGAAATACTCATACGGTGACACCGTTTCGGTGGATTTGGAGCCGCATGAAATACGAATTTTCAAGTTTACAAACGAAAATACAGCTCCGTTAAAGCTTACAGAGGCAAAATTCATCGACGAAAAGACCGTTGAATTCAGATTTAACAGTCATATAGCTGTAAAGATAAGTGCCTTTACACTTGGCGGCGTGGCTCTTAAAAAAGAGCTTCGGGCTAATTACAGCGATGTCAGAGTGTATTTGCCTGCCGAGGGCGAAAATTTACAAAAGCTTGATATAGATATAGATGTAAAAGATATTTACGGAAACGATCTTTCCGAGAAAGTACCCGTAACATATTTCAAAAACGGGTGTATACCTATATCCTACGGCGTTTCGGGGCGCGGTGACTTTGCTCTCAGGCTGACGCTTTCCGCTGTTCCCACAGACGGTATGATACTTCTCGGCGGCAAAGATATGAGCATTTTTGTCGCAAACGGGAAGCTTGTTTTCGACGTTAAGGGAATTAAGGCAAAATCCGATACGATAATTGCCGGCAAAGATAATGTAAAGGTATACGCCTTGCGTGAAAGAAACGGTATGATTAAGCTCTATATAGACGGTAAACTCGATTGCTCCGGCTATGATGTGAGAAATGCAGGCGCAGATATTGCCGCAGGTGAAATCAAATGCGGTGCAAGTGTAAATAACATTGAGATTTTTAACCGTGCTTTCAGCTTTGATGAGGTAAAGGACTGATATTATGGAAGAAAAAACGCTTCATAAACACCTTATTGCCAAAACGGACGGTAAGGCCGAGCCGGACAATATTCTTATAGCCGGCAGCATAAGAATAACGGTCATATTTCCGAATCTTATAAGGGTAGAGTGCGGAAGTGAAAAATCCTTTTGCGATGAAGCGACGCAAAGTGTTTGGTTCCGCAATCACGGTAAGGTCGATTTTACATATGAAATAACAAAGACCAAAATCATAATAAAAACCGAAAAAGCCGAGTTTTGCATAAACCGCAGAAACGGTACGGCGATATATGCCAAAATCGGAGATATGGAGTCGAGCTGTGATAACAGTGAGAATTTAAAGGGCACGGCACGCACTCTTGACCAGTCACACGGTGCGATTCCGCTCAAAGACGGAGTTATCTCGTGTGACGGAGCTGCCGTATTTGATGACAGCAAGTCGCTGCTTATGTGTAAAGACGGAGAAGTCAGACCGCGCCTCGCGAAAGAACGCGATATTTATGTGTTTGCATACGGCACCGATTATATAGGCGCGGTCAATGCTCTTTATAAAATTACGGGCGAGGTGCCGCTGGTGCCGCGTTTTGCTCTCGGTAACTGGTGGAGCCGCTATAAGGCGTATACACAGAGCGAATATCAAAGCCTGATGCTTGAATTTAAAAAACACAATGTCCCGCTTACCGTAGCCACGGTTGATATGGATTGGCATTGGGTAGATGTTAAAAAGCAATTTCCGGATGCAGGATACAATAAAGCGAGACCGCTGTTTTGGTCAGACGGATGGACCGGATACAGCTGGAACACCGAGCTTTTCCCCGATTACAGGGGCTTTTTGAATTTCCTGCATGAGCAGGGGCTTAAAGTTACGCTGAATTTGCATCCTGCTCTCGGCATACGTTCGTTTGAAAACTGCTACGACGCGGCGGCGAGGGCTATGGGGCTTGACCCGGCCGAGAAAAAGCCGATAGAATTTGATATAACCGATACACAGTTTATAAACACATATTTTGATGCGGCACACCATCCGTATGAGGATGAGGGAGTCGATTTTTGGTGGATAGATTGGCAGCAGGGCAAAAAGAGCAAGCTTCCGGGTCTTGACCCTTTATGGGCGCTGAATCACTATCATTATCTTGACAGGCAGCGTTCGGGCAAGCGTCCTCTCATTCTCTCGCGTTATGCCGGCATAGGTTCTCACAGATATCCCCTCGGATTTTCGGGAGATACATTTATGAGCTGGCGAGTTCTTAAATTTCAGCCGTATTTTACATCTACCGCGTCGAACTGCGGATATACCTGGTGGAGCCATGATATAGGCGGCCATTGCTTCGGCAGGCACGATGATGAGATGTACGTGCGCTGGGTGCAATTAGGCACTTTTTCGCCGATTATGCGCTTGCATTCAAGCAATGACCCGCTCTCCGGCAAGGAGCCGTGGAATTACGGCTGGGAAGCCGAAATGACAGCGGAACGTTATTTGAGGCTTCGTCATGAGCTGATCCCGTATCTCTACTCTATGAATTACCGTACTCATAAATTCGGAAGAGCACTCTGTGAACCGCTTTACTACGATAACCCGGAGTGCGAGGGTGCTTACAAATGCCGTAACGGATATATGTTCGGCAGCGAGCTTTTGGTTTGCCCCGTCACGTCAAAGATAAATAAAAAGACGCGCCGCGCCGAAACCCGTGTATGGCTGCCTAAGGGACGTTGGACTGACGTCTTCACGGGCAAAATATATCGTGGTTCAAAGACGGTCAGAATACACAGCGAACTTAATACGATGCCTGTTTTTGCACGCGAGGGAGCGATAATACCGCTGTCTCTTGATGAGGGGAACAGCTGTAAAAATCCCACAGTATTGAAATTCAAGGTGTACCGCGGCAACGGCAGCTTTTCTCTCTACGAGGACGACGGTGAGACTAACGGCTTTAAGGACGGCGATTTTTCAATAACCGAGCTTTCCGTCAGCGAAACCGAAAACGGTATTAAGCTGACACTCTGCGGTGGAAAGGAAAAGGATTATCTTCCGCTTAAAAGGCAGTATGTGTTTGAGTTTTCCGACATTGTATCCGCAGAGAACGTGAGGGTTATGTCAGGCGGCGAAAAGCTTGATTGTTCGGTCACGGATGCAGGCGGCAGAGTTACCGTTTCGTTGCCTCCCACGGAGATTTCCGCCCCGATAGAAGTAGAGCTTTACGGCGTTACGGTGCTTAAGAACAAACCGAAGCGCGAAGCAGTCCGTGAGGCTATGACAAAATTCAACGGTATCAATAACTTGAAAAAACGTCGTTATTTAATCCTTGAAAAGGCAAAGGACGATGCGGCACTTCTTTCCGATGTGCGGATTTTGGGCAATTCGGCGCTGCGCTCCGAGTTGCTTGAAATTTTGGAGGACCTTGACTATACGCCGTAAAACAGGCGGATGTCGAAATTTGTTGACTTACCGTTCATTAAATAATATAATAGAATAACTTTACTAAAAAGCATTTTCGGAAAGGCGTGTTTAATTTGTCTGCATTACCTTGTGATATTGACTGTATTGCCGCTGATTTTTCAATTAACGGAAATTTTAAGGAATACACCGCTCTTAATGACGGGCATATAAATTCCACTTATGTCATATCCTTTGATGACAAAGGCGATACCGTAAAATATACGCTCCAAAAAATAAATACCGGTATATTTAAAAACCCCGATGCGCTCATGAGCAACATTGTCGGTGTTACCTCACATATCCGCTCCGCACTTTTAAAGGCCGGCAAAGACGCCGACCGCGGAACCTTAACGTTCCTTAAGGCGGCGGACGGTAAGTATTATTTCCGCGATGAAAACGGTGATTGCTGGCGAGTATACAAATATATAGATAATGTTTATACCTGCAATATAATCGACTCCGCCGAGGTGTTTGAAAATGCAGGCAGAGCATTCGGCGAATTTCAGCGTCAGCTCTCAGATTATCCCATTGACAGCCTTTTTGAAACAATACCGAAGTTCCATGATACATACTCGAGATTTCTTGATTTTATGTCCGCAGTAAAAGAGGACAGAGCGGGAAGAGCCGGAGGTGTGCGAGAGCTTATTGATTTTGCTGTTGCAAGAGAAAACGACACGCACGTTCTTTTAGACCTTATAGAGCGCGGCAGTCTGCCGCTTCGCGTCACTCATAACGACACAAAGCTCAACAACATTCTTTTTGACCGTGATTCAAATGACGGAATCTGTATAATTGACCTTGACACCGTAATGCCGGGGCTTTCGCTCTATGATTTCGGCGACAGCATCCGCTTCGGCGCAAACACGGCGGCTGAGGATGAAAAGGACGTTTCAAAGGTATCGCTCAGCCTGCCGCTTTACGAAGCATATACAAGGGGCTATTTAAGCTCCGCCAAGGACAGCCTTACCGAAACCGAGACTGAGTATATGGCGTTTTCGTCTAAGCTTATGACATATGAGTGCGGTATACGCTTCCTCGGTGACTATTTAAACGGAGATGTTTATTTCAAGACCGATTATCCCGAGCATAACCTCGTAAGAGCAAAAACGCAGTTTGCTCTTGTGGCCGATATGGAAAAGAAAATGGACGAAATGCGCCGTATAACCGAAAACGCATTAAAATAATCCGTTTTGAAAATAGAACAAACAAAAACAGCGAAGCTCTCCTTCTTTGACGGGGGGCTTCGCTTTATAGTTGCCTGTTTGGTATGATGATGTTATTAACCCTTTGCAAGCTCGTTCAAAACCTCAAGTAAAAACTCCCAGGTTCTTTTTACAGAGGAAATGCTCATACTCTCGTGATAGGTGTGTATGTCTTTAAGGTTCGGACCTATTGAAACGCAGTCAAGGCCGTCGATTTTATCGGAAAACAAGCCGCATTCAACACCGCCGTGTATAGCGGTTATGACGGGTTCATTTTTATACATTTTCTCATAAACCTCTGTCATAACGCTTCTGAGGCGCGATTCTTTTTTATATTCCCATGCGGGGTAATCGCCGAAGGAAATTACCTTGCCGCCTATGGCTCTCATAATCAGAGCGAGGCGGCTCTTGAGTTCCTCTTTCTTCAGCAGTACGCTGCTTCTTATACAAAATTCCGCCGAAATTTCACTTTCCTCGGTCTTTAATATGCCGAGGTTGAGCGAGGTTTCCGGAAGACCCTCTATGTCACGGCTCATTGAGATAAGTCCGCACGGGAGGGCGGACAGCATAGCAACTGCCTTTTCGGTAGAGTCGGCATTTGCGGCTTTTTCCTTTGAAGCAGCTTCTTTAACGTCTATAACGATTCCGTCGTCAACGGAAGAATAATCGTTCTTTATTACTTCGCTTATTTCACAAACTGCTTTTTTGAGCTCTTCGAGTTTTTTTGTTTTGACAATCGCCTCGGCACTTGTCGGGATGGCGTTATCCTTTAGTCCGCCGTCAACGCTTATTATTCTTGCTTCGCAAATGGGCAGCACGTAATTAAGTATTCTGCCGAGAAGCATATCGGCGTTTGCCCTGCCGCGGTGAATTTCGGCGCCGGAGTGACCGCCTTTAAGACCCGAAACAGTTATTTTTAATGTTTCGCCGTCGTATTCTTCTCTTTTTATGGGAAGTATGCAGCGCGTTCTGTTTCCGCCTGCACAGCTTACGGTAAATACTCCCTCGTCCTCCGAATCGAGATTTATCATCATTTTTCCGCGAAGACTTGACGTGTCAATGTTTTTTGCGCCGTCCATACCCGTTTCCTCGTCCGTTGTAAAGACTGCCTCTACGGGCGGCCTTTTATTGTCGGAGTCGAGAAGTGCAAGTATCATGGCAACGGCGATTCCGTCATCGGCTCCGAGTGTAGTGCCCACCGCCGAAATATTGTCGCCGTCAACCGCAAGGTCGATACCCTCTTTTTCCATATCCTTGGTGCAGTCGGGGGCTTTTTCGCAGACCATATCAAGGTGCCCTGCGAGAAGTATCGGCTCGGCTTTGTCACAGCCTACGGCAGGGGCAAAGATTATGCAGTTGTTGCTGTCATCCTGCAAACATTTGAAACCGTGACTCTCGGCAAATCTTACACAGTAGTCGCTTATCGCTTTTGTGTTGCCCGAACCGCGCGGTATTTTTGAAATTTCTTCAAAATAATAAAAAACCTTTTTCGGAGATAATCCGTCTGTTATTCTCATATTTTCACCTCATTTAATTTTGCGTCAGTTAACTCTCATTACACTTTTCGGCTCAACCGTGAGAGAATTAACGGTTACCGCCGTATCGTTATAGTTAAAGTATATTATAATGCTGTTATTGTATTCCGTGCAGTAAACGCCGTCCTGAACCTTGTAGTGCGCCGTCATTCTCGCATTGCGGAGATTGCCGAGAATAGAGTCTGCTGTTTGATATTTTTCGGCGGCAGAGTTGAGCTGATTTTCATAGCTGTATTTTTCGTCAAGCTCCGCTTTGCCTGTCTTTGAGCAGTACCATTCATACGACGGTATTGCGCCGTATTCGAGCGATTTCAAAAATGCCGTTTCGCTGTCGTCGGCAAGGTTTACGGGGGCCATGGTGTAGTCGGAAATGCCGTGCAGTATCATTTCGACAAACGGCACCGAAGAGTACGAATCGCTTTGAGGGTACGCCGTGTCATAGGAAAGCCCCGAGACAAAGTCGGCGTTTTTCAACAGATAGAAATTGCCGCCGCATATCATAAGGTCGTGACCGTTCGAGAGCTTTTCAATTCCTTTCGAAACAGTCTGTACGGCGGTATCCCTGTTTTGACCGATCATTGAAAAATCCGAATATAAAAGACTGCCGGCGTCGTTTACACAATAGCCGTCAAAAGCAAAGTCGCTTGTGCTGTTTACGTAATCGGTAATGTTTTTCTCGATTTTGGACAGAGCCAAAGCATAGCTCTCGGTCGTATTTTTCTTTGACAGAGCGCTGAATTTATCCGGCGTCTCAACGGTGAGCTTTTTGCCTGACATATCGCGTGCGCTCTTATCCGAATTTTTCCCTGTAGAGAAAATAACCGTGCTCACATCGCCGTACATCTCGAATTTTTGAGTCGTAATATACTGCTTTAAATTCTCAAACGACTTTTTGCCGCCGAGTTTTTTTATTGTTGAGGCTCCCGAGAGCAAATCCTGGTTGTTTGCTCCGTCAAGCACGCCGCAGTAGCGCACGGTTATATTGTTTACGCTTTTTGCCTTGAGCATATTGAGAAGGTCGTATGCCTGGTCATAAGTTGTAAGGCTGACATATCTGCCGCCGCTTTTTTGTGCCGTGCCTAGTATTGTCAGCGCAAACGGCAGATGAGCGGATGAAGTTACCGTTCTCGTGGATAAAACCGAATTTCTTATAAGCTGTTCGCGACAGGCTATTGCCATGCCCGAGTAGCTCGCGTTTTTGTTTGTGAGGAAGCGGTAGCATACGTTTATTTCTCCGCTGTACTGTGTTCCGACATACTTTGTCATTTTGCTTCCCGAGCCGACATATGACACATCGGTAATTGTATATGACGTGCCCGCGCGGTCGTATTTGTCACCGCTGCTTTTTTGAACCGAATCCACCGAGGCTATGGTATCGCCCTTTGTGATAAGAGCCACAAAAGCACTGTTTTGCTGCTTCATTCCGAAAAATCCGAGCAGAGCCGAAGCGTTTATTTTGCTCTCGTTTTCCGTCACGTCTTTAACTGCCGGGTCAGAGCCGTAAACCTTAAAGCTTTTTTCCGGATAATCTGATTTGCTGTCCGACATCATAAGCGAACCGCTGCCGTCGGGTAAAAGAATGAAGTCTCCTTCGGAAAAATCCTTTTCTGCGCCAAAGTAGCTTAAAAGATTTATTTTTTCGAGCGCATAACCGTCCGAGACCTTTATGTCTCCGCAGTTTACTTTGACGTCCATTACTCCGTCGGAGAGTATATAACTTACCGTGACCGACGCATACGGCGTATCGCCCTGCGGTCCGTTTACCGCACTGTCCTTATCGGACGCCATATTGTATGTTACCTGAAGTCCGTTGCTGACGGGCTTAAATTCAAAAGAAGAAAACGCTACGGAGTTATCCTGAGAATTCAGTATATATTTTTTGCCGTCCTTTGAGAGCACCGCACTCAGAACATATGCTCTGCTCTCGCTTTCGTCATCCGAGGCAAGCGGCATGGAGTACCAGAATTTTCCCTCGGACGTCTCTTTTACCGCGACGGCACCCGTGGTTTTGTCATAGTAAAGCTCTATAAGACCGGACTGGGTGACAAATATCATATTGTCTTTGTTTATAACGTGAAAGCCGTTATCGGTATAGTCTCCGGAAACGGTTGAGAGAACCGAAACCTTCGTTTTGAGCGTTACATCGGGCGAGCCGCAGGAGGTAAATATCAGCGATAAAATAAGTATCAAAGCTGTTATGCAAGGCAGTAATTGTTTAGTGCTTTTCATATTTGTTTCTCCGTTAACATTTAAATAACAACTTATTTTACCATATATATATAATTATTTCCACTATTATTATTTATTCAGGACTTATCCTTTAAGTTGAAAAAAGTGTTATTTTTTTATTTCAGCGAGTGTAGTCTCGACTGCGTCCGCTATTGCCGCAGCATAGCTTTGCAAATTTTTGTCGAAAAGAGCGTTGTCGCCGTCGTCCGTAATAAATCCCATCTCCGCAAGGCAGCTCGGCATATCTGTGTTTTTATTTACGTAATAGTTGTTCCCGTTTCCAGCTATTCCGCCTTTAACCCCTCTGTTTTTTGATAATCCGACTTTGCTTAGGGCCTCCATTATGTTTTCGGCGAGCAGCAAATCGTCCGGAGGAGAGTTTTTAAGCGTCCATATTTCAAAGCCGCAGCCGCTGTCGGCACTGTTGCGGTGCAGGGATATAAAAAGGTCGGCTTTCTTTTTGTTTGCCGTTTTGCAGCGGTCCTCAAGCGATACATATGTGTCGTCGCTTCTTGTCATTATTGTGTTTATTCCGCGGGCTTTAAGCTCGGCTTCCACAGCCTTTGCAAGGCGCAGATTATCGTCTTTTTCATATCTTTCACCGTTTGTCGCTCCTACGTCATATCCGCCGTGTCCTGCGTCTATGCATACGGTGTTGCCGCTTTTTTTCGGCATATGTACCGCTGCGGTGACAAGCAGCGCCGTAAATATCGCAAATGAAAGTATGAGCACAAAAAACGAAATTTTACCGAAGCCTTTTACTTTGCGCGCCGTTTTACTCCGTCTGTGTTTTGCCAATTTATCACCTTCCGAGAAAGCTTTAAAAGCAGTGCGTAAATTCTGCTTTTTTGTTTAAATTATATTTCCGTGTTTCGGCTGAAGTCAATCGATTTGGCGTTTTTTAAAAAAATCTTAATATTTTTGTTGACAACCCAAGAAAAGTATGATATATTGATACCATACTAATCCGATAGGAAATGAGAAGTTCAAAAAAGGAGGCTGTTTTAATGGCTGATCTTAAAAGAATAAAATCAAGACAATGTAACTGGAGAAACAGCCGAATGTGTACCTGTTGACCTTTAATTTTAACAAAACACCATTTAAAATTATTGAAAGAGGTACACAAAATGAGTAACAAAAATTATAAATTCGAAACCTTGCAGCTCCACGTAGGCCAGGAAGAGCCGGATATAGCATCGGGAGCAAGAGCCGTTCCGATATATCAGACAACATCATATGTTTTTAAAAATTCCGACGAGGCCGAGGCTCGTTTCGCTCTTAAGGATGCCGGCAATATTTACGGCAGACTTACAAACTCCACTCAGGACGTATTTGAAAAGAGAATAGCTGCTCTTGAGGGCGGCGTTGCTGCACTTGCCACGGCATCGGGTGCTGCGGCTATTGATTACACCATTCGCTCTCTTGCGGTCGCCGGCGACCACGTTGTCGCTTCAAACACCATCTACGGCGGCACGTATAATCTTCTTGAGCATACGCTTCCCGATTACGGCATTACAACTACCTTTGTTGACCCCGACGATATAAGCAATTTTGAAAACGCCATTCAGGATAATACAAAGCTTCTGTATATAGAGATTCTCGGTAACCCAAATTCAAATGTTGCCGACATAGAGGAAATAGCAAAGGTAGCGCATAAGCATAAGATTCCGCTTGTTGTTGACAATACCTTTGCAACACCTTATCTTGTAAGACCCATAGAGTACGGTGCGGATATAGTTGTTCATTCGGCTACAAAGTTTATCGGCGGCCACGGTACGGCGATAGGCGGAGTAATTGTTGACAGCGGTAAGTTCGACTGGATCGGCAGCGGCAAATTCCCGTCACTTGTTGAACCGAACCCGAGCTACCACGGCGTAAGCTTTGCAAAGGATGTCGGAGCTGCGGCTTTTGTCACCAAGATTCGCGCAATACTTCTCCGCGATACCGGAGCTACAATTTCTCCGTTCCACGCCTTCCTTTTCCTTCAGGGACTTGAGACGCTTTCTCTTCGCGTCGAGCGCCATACGGAAAATGCATTAAAGGTAGTTGAATACCTCAACAATCATCCGCAGGTTGAAAAGGTAAATCATCCGTCTCTTGCAAGCGGCGAGCAGAAACGTCTTTACGATAAATATTTCCCGAACGGCGGCGGATCGATATTTACCTTTGAAATAAAGGGCGATGATACAACCGCAAAGAAGTTTATAGACCATCTTGAGATATTCTCTCTTCTTGCGAATGTTGCCGATGTTAAATCGCTTGTTATTCACCCGGCCTCAACCACTCATTCGCAGCTCAGCGACGAGGAAAAGCTGGAGCAGGGTATTCGCCCGAACACTATCCGCCTATCAATAGGCACAGAGCATATAGACGATATCATAGCCGACCTTGACGAAGCGTTCAAAGCCGTTAAATGATTTAAATAACGGAATTAAAGGAGATAATCATTATGTCAAAAATATATAAAAGCCTCACGGATCTTATAGGAAATACACCGCTTCTCGAACTGTCAAATTATGAAAAGGAAAACAATCTTGAAGCGAAAATACTTGTAAAGCTCGAATACTTTAACCCGGCAGGCAGCGTCAAAGACAGAATAGCGAAGAAAATTCTCGACGACGCAGAAGCTAAAGGCCTTATAAATAAGGACACAACCATTATTGAGCCCACAAGCGGCAACACCGGAATAGGTCTCAGCTCTGTTGCGGCGGCAAGAGGTTATAAGATAATAATCACAATGCCAGAAACCATGAGCGTTGAGCGCAGACTTTTGATGGCGGCTTACGGTGCCAAGCTTGTCCTCACCGACGGTGCAAAGGGTATGAAGGGTGCAATCGCAAAAGCAAATGAGCTTCATGAGCAGACTCCCAACAGCTTTATTCCCGGTCAGTTTGTAAATCCGGCAAATCCTCAGGCTCATTTTGAGACTACCGGTCCCGAAATCTGGAACGATACGGACGGTAAGGTTGACATTTTTGTCGCCGGCGTAGGCACGGGCGGAACACTTTCCGGCACGGGCAAATTCTTAAAGAGCAAAAATCCCGACATTAAGGTAGTTGCGGTTGAGCCTGCAACCTCGCCCGTACTTTCCGAGGGCAAATCGGGTCCGCATAAGATTCAGGGTATCGGCGCGGGCTTTGTACCTGATACGCTCGACACCAAGATTTATGACGAAATTATCACGGTTGAAAACGACGACGCATTCGCTTACAGCCGTGCAATTACAAAATCCGACGGAATTCTTGTGGGTATTTCTTCGGGTGCTGCCGTTAAGGCTGCCACCGATCTCGCACGCCGTCCCGAAAACAAGGGTAAGACAATAGTTGCGATTTTACCGGATACCGGCGAGCGTTACCTCTCCACTCAGTTGTTTAAAGAGGAATAATTAACCGAATACATCTAATTCAAGTGGCTGTAAAAGCGAGAGCTTTTACAGCCTTTTTTGACCGCTTTTATGACATTATGTAGAGTAGCGACATAAGCAGCTCCTCGTTTGCTCCCTCGGATTTTAAAAGGAGCAAAAGCGGAAGCAGCATGGCTCTGTCGGGGTCGTTCAAAATGCTTTCAATAATGCTGCTTTCGTTTGCCGAGGCGGAATTTGAAGCCGGATTGCTGTCGATGCTTGATTTGCTTACGCGGCTTTTTTCCGCACTCTCGCGCGGTGGCATATTTACCGGCATTTTTATATGATGCGGCTTCGTGTATGTGTTTTGCTCGGTGTGCGCGTCGGGCTTTGGTTTTTCTTCTTGTAACGAGTTTTCTCTTGAGACGGTTTCGCTTGCGCGCTGCTGCATGGCGCGAACTCTCTCCATGGCTCGGTCCTGCATCTCCTTAAGTTCGGAATAGCTGTAATCTTTCATACGTTAAAAAACCCCTTTAACAACGGAAGCATTTCCATCAGCTTTAAAAATTTCATGGCTTCATCCGCTTTTTTGCGCCTGTCCTCGCTCAGCAGAGGGCGAAGAGCGGAGATGAATCTTGTGTTGTCGTCCTCTTTATTCATCTGTGCGGCTACGGTCATCAGTGTTTTGGCCATATCGCCGCCGAAAAGTGACGATACATCGGCGTTAGGCGCATTTCGGTTGCCGCCTGCACCTTGCTCTTTCGGAGCGGATGACGGCTCGGAGCCGCTTTGCGACATCAGGCTTGACGCGACATTTTTAAGTCTCTCCATATCCTCCGGACTTATTGAGGACAGCAGGTCGCCTATATTATCCATAAGAATTGTCCTTTCGGTGTGCTTTATTCCGCGTCTTTGCCGCCGAGCTTTTTAAACAGCTCCTTGGCTCTGTCACTTGACAGCAGATTTTTTAAGGCGTTTTCATCGCTTAAAACGTCGCTGAGCTTTTTCGATTGCTCGGGAGACAGCTTGTTCTTTAAAAATTTTTCCGCGCCTTTTTTTGATTTTTGGCTTTTAATACCGTCTATTATCTCGTCGATGTTGTCGTTCTGCATTGATTTTACCTCCGTATTTTGGTATACTGTATAGTATGAATTTCACAGGGGTTTTATGAATGAGAATACTTGTGCTTTCGGATTCGCACCGTGACAAAATCTCGCTTATGATGGCGGTAAAGCTGCACAGGGAGGCCGATGTTGTTGTATTTCTCGGCGACGGGGAAGAGGATTTTCAATGTGAAAAAATGTCGTCTCTGCTATCGCTTAAAGAGGTGCATTCGGTTAGGGGTAACTGTGATTTTTATTCGAGCCTGCCGAGCGAAGAGACGTTTGCTTGCGGCGGAAAAACCGTGTTTATCCTTCACGGTCACACAAGAGGGGTAAAGCACGGTGCCGAGGAGCTTTTGTGCGCCGCAAAAGAAAAATGCGCCGACATAGTTTTATACGGTCACACCCATATCCCGAAATCGGAGTATATTGACAATATGTATGTGATGTGCCCCGGCAGCATACGCGACGGCTCTTATGGCATAGTCGATATAACGGATAACGGAATACTTTGCTATACCGCGGATTTATCCCGTGAGCTTTAAAAGGCGGAAAGGACTGTTTGAATTGCTGATAAAGAACGTGAAAATAATCGGTGAAAACGAAATAACGGACGGCTTCGTCAGAACGGCAAACGGCAAGATAACCGAGGTCGGAAAAGCTGCCCGTGAAGCCGAAAATGAAGAGGTAATCGACGGTAACGGCAAATATTTGTCACCCGGTTTTATAGATCTCCACGTTCACGGCGGCGGCGGATATTCCGCTATGGGCTCGCCGGAGGATATTGTGAAAATGGCAACGGCTCATTTGAATTACGGCACTACATCCATATTGCCGACAACGCTTGCCGCGCCTATTGCTCAGCTTAAAACCGCGCTTTTAAATATCAAAGAGGCAAAGCGGATTTGTAAAACATCAAATATTCTCGGTGCACATCTTGAGGGTCCGTTTTTGTCGCCCGAAATGTGCGGAGCGCAGAGCCCCGAAAACATATTGGTGCCGTCGCAAAATGAATACGAGAGCCTGCTTGATTTGTGGGACGGACTTAAAATAATGGGTGCCGCTCCCGAAACCGACGGCGGTATGGTGCTCGGTGAGGAGCTTAAAAAGCGCGGCATTGTGGCGTCGATAGCCCATTCCTCCGGGGACTACGATACGGCTGATGAGGCAATAAAACACGGGTATTCCGATGTAACGCATCTTTATAATGCCTGTACGTCTTGCTATAAACGCGGAATTTTCAGGCGCGCAGGCACAGTTGAGGCGGCGCTGACTCACGACGAATTAACGGCTCAGGTAATAGCCGATTTGTGCCATTTGCCGTTAGGTGTTTTAAAGCTGATTTACAGATGTAAGGGCGCCGATAAAATGTATCTTATCACCGACGGGCTTGAGTATTCGGCGACCGAGACAAAAGAGGGCACGCTTGTTATGCAGAAAAACGGCGTTCCGGCGATTTACGAGGACGGCGTTATGAAGCTTGCCGACCGCTCTTGCATAGCGGGAAGCGTAGCCACAACCGACAGACTTGTGAGAAATATGTATAAAAGGGTCGGAGTACCGCTTTGCGACGCGGTAAAAATGGCCTCTCTTACTCCGGCAAGGGTAATAGGCATTGACGATGAAAAGGGTAAAATCGAAAAAGGCTTTGATGCTGACCTTATTATGTTTGACGACGACATAAACATTTCCTTTGTTATGGTAGGCGGAAGCGTCGTAAAGGCGTGAGCGTAAAAAAATACTATCATGCTCGGCGGACTGTGAAGTGATTTCACTTGACAGTCCGCCTGTTTTATGCAAATTTACTTTTTATTACTTGAAAAAGCTGTAATTTTTATGTATAATTATAAATACAACTCTTTCGGAGGTCCTATATATGACTGTCAGAGAAATACAAAACATACTTTCCGCCGAGGTTGTTTGCGGCGGCGACTGCCTTGACAGAGAAGTAAACGATGCATGCGGAAGCGATATGATGAGCGACGTTCTTGCGTTTGTCAAGCAGCAGGCAGTTCTGCTCACAGGGCTTGTTAATCCGCAGGTGATAAGAACCGCCGAGATGATGGATATGAAATGCGTGGTTTTTGTGCGCGGTAAACGCCCCGACCGAGATATGACGGAGCTTGCCGAAAATCTTGATATTATATTGCTTACAACAAAGCTCCCTATGTTTTCGTCATGCGGCCTGCTGTATGAAAAAGGACTTGGCGGAGGTGAGGCGAAATGAGCGTTATCACGCTTCATTATGATGTTCCGGGCGATGATTTCACAAGGGCGGGCGAGGCGTCCGGTGACGTAAAGGCTCACCTTAAGAAGCTCGGATTTTCTCCCGAGGTAATCAGGAATACGGTAATAGCTCTTTATGAGGGCGAAATAAATATGGTAATACACGCGGGCGGCGGCAGGATAGACGTGGATATTGACCCCGATGTCATCTCTATGGTTTTGTCGGATGACGGACCGGGAATACCCGACGTTGCTCTGGCAATGAAGGAGGGATATTCCACGGCTCCCGACAATGTGCGCGCCCTCGGCTTCGGTGCCGGAATGGGACTTCCCAATATAAAAAAGTATACCGATGAAATGGTAATAGATACTTTGGTCGGCAAGGGCACAACCATGCGGCTGAAGGTGTATGCAAACAGATAAATTATATAATCACGGAGTAACTGCAATGGAAAAGAGCGGCTTTTTTCATTCCGTACGTCTGGACGAAAGCAAGTGTATGGGATGCACCAACTGCATAAAGCGTTGCCCGACGGGAGCTATAAGAGTGCGCCGCGGTAAGGCATATATAATTTCGGAGCGGTGTATAGACTGCGGCGAATGTATCAGAATTTGTCCGCATCACGCGAAGTATGCCGAAAAATACTCGTTTGACGAGCTTCAAAAATACAAATATCGCATAGCCTTGCCTGCGCCTACGCTGTACGGTCAATTTAACAATCTCGACGATACCGATTATGTGCTGACCGCGCTTAAAAAGCTTGGCTTTGACGATGTGTTTGAGGTGTCAAAGGGTGCCGAGATAGTGTCAGAGGCTACAAGGGCGGAGCTGTCACATTCGGGCAGAAAAAAGCCCGTAATATCCTCAGCGTGCCCTGCCGTAGTAAGGCTTATAAGGGTGCGTTTCCCGAATCTTATCGAGAACGTGCTTGATTTTAACCCGCCCATGGAGGAGGCGGCGCGTCTTGCGAGAGAGCGCGCGGTAAAACGGACGGGATATTCAAAATCCGATATAGGAATATTTTTCATAACGCCGTGTACGGCGAAAATCACAGCCATAAAACAGCCTATATGCAACAACGGCTCCAATGTGGACGGCGTGTTCGGCATAAAGGATATTTATCCGTCACTTTTGCATGAAATGGAAAATACGGACAAAACGGAGCTTTTACGTGATTCCGGTATAATCGGAGTTTCGTGGGCGTCGTCCGGCGGCGAAGCCTCGGCACTTCTCACCGACCGATATTTAGCGGCGGACGGCATAGAAAACGTTATAAAGGTGCTCGAGGAGATAGAGGACGAAAAGCTTTCGGACCTTGATTTTATCGAGCTTAACGCCTGTCCGGGCGGATGCGTCGGCGGGCCGCTGACAGTCGAAAATCCGTATGTCGCAAAGGCACGCATACAGCATCTGAGAAAATATATGCCGGTGTCCTGCAATCATCTTGAAATAAAAACCGTTCCGCGCTATATGCGTTGGGATAATCCGCTGAAAGAACTGCCCGTTATGCGCCTTTCCGACGATATGGGCGAGGCTTTACAAAAAATGGGCGAGATGAAGAAAATAGAAAGCTCTCTTCCGGGGCTCGATTGCGGAACGTGCGGAGCACCGTCATGCAGCGACCTTGCCGAGGATATAGTGCGCGGAAAAGCGTCTATAGAGGACTGCGTATTCTTCTCGCGTGAAAATACCGATAAAAACAACTATATTCCGATACCTGCGCCGTTCAGAAAAACGGAGAAAAACGAGTGAAACGGAGAAAATATGAACATAAAAGAAATTTCTGAAAAGCTCGGCTTGAGCTTCTTAAACGAAGCGGAGCCGTCCAAAGAGGTTGAGGGCGGTTACTGCGGCGATTTACTGAGCTTTGTTATGTCGCATGCAAAGTGCGGCGACTGTTGGTTTACCGTTATGGGGAACGTCAATGCCGTGGCGGTGGCGGTGCTGTCTGATTGTGCGGCGATAGTTCTATGTGAAAATTCTACACTTGACGGTGACGCGCTCGAAAAGGCTAAAGAGCAGGGTGTTAACATTCTCTCTTCGGCAGAGGATGCATTTTCACTATCCGTCAAGCTTTCCGGTCTGCTATGATTATAAAGGCCGATTTACACATGCACACCTGTCTGTCGCCGTGCGGAGACGATGATATGACTCCTTATAACACGGTAAATCTCGCCAAGCTTTTAGGGTATGATATGATAGCCGTCACAGATCATAATTCGTGCCTCAATTGTCCTGCGGCAGTAAGGGCAGGCGAAGCGGCAGGACTTGTCGTTGTACCCGGAATGGAGCTTTGCACCGCCGAGGAGATACACAATGTTTGCCTTTTCTCGTCGCTTGACGCCGCAAAAGAATTTTCTGATTTTGTATACGACAAAATGCCCGATATTATAAACCGACCAGAAATATTCGGCGAGCAGATTATAACGGACGAAAAGGATAATATAATAGGATACGAAAAACGGCTTTTGACCGTGGCGTCTGATATTACCGAGGGCGAAACGGTAAAAGCGGTCTCGTCATACGGCGGCGTGTGCTTTCCGGCGCATATAGACAGAAGCTCTTACAGTATTTTATCGGTGCTCGGCACCTTTCCGGAGACTCCGACCTTCAAGGCGGCGGGCTTGTCGCGGTATGCAGACGAAAAAAAGCTTTCGGCGGAAAATCCGTGCCTTGGCAATATGAAGCTTTTTGTAAATTCCGACGCGCACCGTCTTTCGGATATCCCGGAGCCGCAAAACGAGCTTGAGCTGCCGGAGTGCAGCGCGGAAGCTCTGATAGACTATATAAAAAACCGTTAAAGAATTTAAATGTTGCTTTTTTGCCGAATTTGATTATAATATTGAGTATTACACGAAAATAAGGATGGTCTTATATATAATGGAAACAAAAAAGAAAAAGGCAGCCGTTACCGTACTCGGCATCTTTGTTACAGCTTTGTTTATATGGCTAGTAATCGTGGGCTGCAACCTCTATAAAAACAGATGGCATAAAATAGATTTTAATGTCAACAGCATAACGGTTACGAGAATTGCCGGAGACACTCCTTACGACGGAATATACAATGTAACCGTAAAGGGAACGGCAAGCGCATGGTTTTATGATTCCAATAAATATCAGTTCGACCTTGTGCCGGCTTCGTCGGGCGGATATTATCCCACCTTCTATCAAAAGACCGATACCCTGGTTGTAACCAATAAGGATAAAACTCCGTTTGAGTTTTCATTTACAACAAAAGAAAATATGGATGAGGACTGCGTGGATACGGTTAGCCGTTTCATTTACGGAGCCGAAAATATCACCGTAAACGGTTCTCCCGACACAAGCCACGATATAAGGCTGTTCTTATCGGAATACAGAGATAAAATAACCGTCGTGAACAAATAGTTTTGTTTGACATAACGGGTACGGAATGATAAAATATTATAAATAGTTCAAACGCGTTGAAAAAGCTTAAGGAAAGCGATGCGCATTTTAAGAGAGCCGCTGTTCGGTGCGAAGCGGTATTCGGCGTTTTCCGTCGTCACTTTTGAGCGTCTTTGCCGAAACTACATTAAGCAAAGACGGTTTGCCGCCGTTAAAGGCACAGAGCGGCCGTTTTTTACGGCAAAATGAGTGGTACCGCGGTAATTTTCGCCTCATACTTTTGTATGAGGCGTTTTTATTTTGTAATTTATGTTTTACAGGAGGATAAATAATGAGCAAGGAGCTTGCAAAAAAATACGATCCGAAAAATGTTGAAGACCGTATTTACAAGACATGGCTCGAGCATAAGTATTTTCATGCCGAGCGTCAAGAGGGGAAAAAGACATACACAATAGTTATTCCGCCTCCCAATATTACGGGTCAGCTTCACATGGGTCACGCGCTTGACAATACTCTTCAGGATATACTGATAAGATATCACCGTATGGCAGGCTATGATACCCTTTGGGTTCCCGGCACGGACCACGCGTCAATAGCCACGGAAGCCAAAATAGTAGAGGCTATGCGCAAAGAGGGCATAACCAAGGAGGACATCGGCAGAGATAAGTTCCTCGAGCGCGCATGGGACTGGAAAGCAAAGTACGGCGGCAGAATAATAGAGCAGCTCAAAAAGATGGGCTCCTCCTGCGATTGGGACAGAGAACGCTTCACTCTTGACGAGGGTTGCAGTAAGGCGGTACGCGAGGTTTTTGTACAGCTCTATGACGAGGGGCTTATTTATCGCGGCAACCGTATGGTAAACTGGTGTCCGCACTGTAATACCTCAATATCCGACGCCGAGGTTGAATATGAGGAAAAGGAATCCAACTTCTGGCATCTTCTTTACACGGTAAAGGAGACGGGTGAGAAGCTTGAGCTTGCCACAACAAGACCCGAAACCATGCTCGGCGATACAGCGGTTGCGATAAATGCCGACGACCCGAGATATAAGCATCTCCACGGTTGCCATGTTATACTGCCGCTTCTCAATAAGGAAATACCGATAGTTTGCGATGAACACGCCGATATGACAAAGGGTACGGGCGTAGTTAAAATAACTCCGGCACACGACCCCAACGACTTTGAAGTCGGCCTTCGCCACAATCTGCCTATCGTGCGCACATTTACGTACGACGGCCATATGACAGGCAAGGCGGATAAGGACTTTGCCGATGAGCTTCGCCGCAGCGGCAAGGCTTCAAAAGATGAGCCGGAGGTCCTTGACTGCGGCAAATACGCCGGTATGACTACTCTCGAAGCCCGCAAGGCGATAGTAAAGGATCTTGAGGACGGCGGATACATCAAATGTATTGAGCCTTTAAAGCATGACGTAGGTACGTGCTACCGCTGCCATACCGATATCGAGCCCATGGTGTCAAAGCAATGGTTTGTAAAGATGGACCCGCTTGCGGGACCTGCAATAGAGGCTGTCGAAAAGGGCGACATCAAATTCGTTCCCGACAGATTTAAAAAGAATTATATGAGCTGGATGCGCGGTACGAGAGATTGGTGTATTTCGCGTCAGCTCTGGTGGGGTCACCGTATACCTGCGTGGTATTGCGACGACTGCGGTGCCACTACGGTTTCAAAGTCGGACATTACGGCTTGCCCTCATTGCGGAAGCAGTAATGTGAAACAGGACCCCGACACGCTCGATACGTGGTTCTCTTCGGCTCTTTGGCCGTTCTCAACGCTCGGCTGGCCCGAAAAGACTGCAGATCTTGAGCATTATTACCCGACAAATACGCTCGTTACAGGCTATGATATCATAGGCTTCTGGGTGAGCCGTATGATATTCTCGGGACTTAAATATACGGGTAAGGCGCCGTTTGATACGGTTTTGATACACGGGCTTGTAAGAGACGCTCAGGGCAGAAAAATGTCAAAGTCTCTCGGCAACGGCATTGACCCGCTTGAGATAATCGACAAATACGGAGCGGACGCTCTGAGATTTACACTCGCAACGGGCAACAGCCCCGGAAACGATATGCGTTTCTCGGACGAGAGAGTTGAGGCGAGCCGTAACTTTGCCAATAAGATTTGGAATGCGGCAAGATTTATTCTTATGAACCTCGGCGACGACGAAAAAGCTCCGCATATTCCCGAGGGGCTCGCTCTCGAGGATAAGTGGATTTTAAGCCTTTACAACGACCTTGTAAAAGACGTTACCGATTCGCTTGAAAAATATGAGCTCGGTATGGCTGTTCAGAAGCTGTACGACTTTATATGGGATGTTTTCTGCGACTGGTATATAGAGCTTTCAAAGATACGTCTCGGCGGCGATGACGAAAAGGCAAAAGAGACGGCAAAAGCGGTGCTCGTATATGTTATGTCAAATACGCTGAAGCTCTTGCATCCGTTTATGCCCTTTATAACCGAGGAGATATGGCAGACCCTTCCGCACGACGGCGATACGATAATGCTGTCACCCTGGGCTGAATTCAGCGAGGCTCTCTCGTTCCCGGAAGAAGAGGAACAGATGAATAAAATTATGACAGCCGTAAAGGCGGTTCGTAACCGCCGTGCCGAGATGAATGTTGCTCCGTCTAAAAAGGCGCAGGTGTTTATTGAGACATTGAACGGCGATACCTTTAAAAAGGGAACGGAGTTCTTTAAGCGTCTTTCGTCGGCAAGCGACGTGTCCGTCGGTGAAAAATTCGACGGTATGGATAAGGCTGTTTCCATAATCACCGAGAGCGCAAGAATTTATATCCCGATGGATGAGCTTGTTGACTTTGAGGCCGAAAGGGAGAGGCTCAATAAGGAGAAGGAGAAGCTCCAAAAGGATATTGACTTTGTAAACGGCAAGCTCAACAATCCGAATTTCGTCTCTAAGGCTCCCGAAAAGGTTGTAGAAGCTCAGAGGAAGGCTCTCTGTGAATATACCGAAAAGATGAAATTGCTCGATGAGAGCTTAAATAAGCTTATAAATAAGTAAGGAGGCTTACAATGAAGGTCTTTATTGGAATACTTATCTTTCTCGCAGTTATAACTGTTATAACGCTTATTCGCGCGATATTTTGGGTGCCGAAGAAAAAAACCTACGAGCCGCTTGAGGACGAAGAGGTGCAGCTTAATGAGTATCGTCGGAATTTGAGCGACGCGATTAAGTTTAAAACCGTATCTCAGCCTGACCCGAATGATGTTGATTGGAACGAGTTTGAAAAATTTCATAAATTTCTTGAGGAGCGCTTCCCGCTTGTTTACAAGAATCTTAAGCACGAGGAAATCAGCGATGCAAGCCTTTTGTTCACATGGGAGGGAACGCGCCCCGACCTTGAGCCTATCGCGCTTCTTGCCCATCAGGATGTTGTTCCGATAGCTGCCGGCACCGAAAATGATTGGGAGCATCCGGCGTTTGACGGATTTGATGACGGCGAATTTATATGGGGACGCGGCGCGCTCGATATGAAAAACCATCTTATCGCGGTTATTCAGACCGTTGAGACGCTTCTCGGTGAAGGCTTTAAGCCCGAAAGAACGGTTTATCTGTGCTTCGGCCACAATGAGGAAATAGTAGCCTCCGCAAATTCCGGTGCGGGCTCAATTGCCGCAGTTCTCGAAGAACGCGGAGTAAAGCTTGACAGCGTTATCGACGAGGGCGGTGCCGTACTCAATGTGGATGTGCCGAAAATCCTCAGAACAAAGCTTGCCGGCATAGGCATTGCCGAAAAGGGATATGCCGATTATAAAATCACCGTTCGCTCAAAGGGCGGCCATTCGTCACAGCCTCCGGTGCATTCGGGAATAGGCGAGATAGCCAAGGTTACACGCGACCTTGAGGGGCATCAGTTCAAGGCCAAAATGCCTCACTTTGTGTATGCGCTCTTTACAAAAATCGGCAAGCGTGTATCGTATCCTGCAAGAATAGTCACGTGCAATCTCTGGCTCTTAAAGCCCATAGTTACCCTTGTTATGAAAAAATTCCCGCCTGCGGCTTCGCTTATAAGAACCACAACGGGTGTTTCAATGGCAGAGGGCAGCCCTGCCGCCAACGTTCTTCCGCAGAAGAGCAGTATAACGGTAAACTTCCGTATGATGCCGGGAACCACTCTTGCGGACGTAAAAGAGCACATCAAAAAGGTTGTAAAGAAAAAGGATATAGAAATCGAATTGCTCAAGGGCAAAGAGGCGTCAAAGGTCTCTCCTACGGATAGCCGCTCCTTCAAAATCCTTGAAGAGCTTTGTATGCGCACCGATAATAACTATATAGTTGCACCGTACCTTGTTATGGGCGGCACAGACTCATATCACTATGAGAATATTTGTGATTGCATTTATCGTTTCGCCCCGTTTGAGGTCGATACAAAATATCTCCTTTTGACCCATGCCACAAATGAGAGAATCCCCGTGGACTGTATGGAGGGCGCGCTTAAATTCTTTAAACGCTACATAAAGTATATGTCAAAGGAATAATCTGTTCTTAAAAATCAAAAAGACCGCAGAAAGCAAATATGCTCTCTGCGGTTTTTTGCTTGCGCCTCGATTATTACTCTCGGCGGATGTCGCATAAACTCACAAAAATAAAAACGACAAATCTCAAAAGAGATTTGTCGTTTTTGTCTGTGGGGTACAGAAAAGATGTTTTTATGTTTTTTGTGGATAGAGTTGAACTCTCGGAATTTTTAATGAAATCGTTCGCGTTGCTCACGATGAAATCAAAACCTACGGTTTTGATGAAATTTTCGGCTACGCAGAAAATGAAATTAAATCCACCCATCGCCGCAGCGATTTCATACGCTGAAAGCGTATTTCATATTGCGAAGCAATATTTCACCCACCCGCAAGGGTGGATTTAGTTGAAAAGGACAGATTTCTAACGAAATCTGTCCTTTTCTGGTGCGAGCGATGGGACTTGAACCCATACGGGATTACCACACGCCCCTCAAACGTGCGCGTCTGCCGATTCCGCCACGCTCGCAAACTATGTTGTCGCTTTTCTTGCGACGGTGAATATTATAGCAAAGGTTACCTTTTGTGTCAAGCGGTTTTTAAAAAAAGTTACCACTTTTTTTGACAATTACGACTGCGGTAAATTAATCCCCATAAATACAGCACCGAAAAGACTAAATATCACTTTAAACCCGTTCTTTTTGTAAAATTCGATTGCTCGCACGTTGCCTTTTCCGACGCACAGCATAACGCCCTTTATATTATCGTTTACAAGCTTTTCTTTAAGGGCGGACATAAGAGCGGTTCCGACCTTTTGCCCCTGATATTCCGGCAGTATGTCTATGTGTAGATGAGCGGGGTATTTGACTGAAAATGCGGCAGGGGAGACAGCCTCAAAAAATGATACGATACCCGATATAAAGCTTATTTTGAATATCTCTTGCAGCTCCGTGCCGAAAAAGCCTTTGAGATATTTCGGCAAGCTCTCGGCACAGAGAATGTACCCCACAACTCTGCCGTTTTCATCTTCCGCGACAAAACTGCTGCTCTTTTGGGTTCTCGTATAACAGCGATTGTACATTAAAAGGGTGCGAAGGGCTTTTTTGGGGGTGTCCTTGATTTCTTTTGCCGCCGTTATTAAGCATATATATTCGGCGGAGGGAATATCCTGTTTTTCAAGGTTTCTTATTTTAATCATATTTAAGCTCCCGATTTGTACGGAGGTTATAAAATAGTTCCGCCGCCTATAACCGTGTCTCCGTCGTATACAACCGCTGCCTGACCCTTTGTAACGGCTCTCTGCGGCTCATCAAAAATGATTTTCAGCTTATCTTTATCGGTTTGAATTACCGTTGCGGGCTGTTCCTTTTGATTGTAGCGTATTTTCGCGCTGAGGTGTTCGGGCTTTTCGAGAGAATCACAGGCACTGAGCACTATGTCTCCGACGGAGACCTCTTTTGAAAACAGATCTTCGTTAAATCCTAAAACGACCCTGTTGTTTTTAACGTCCTTTTCGCATACATACATAGACTGCGGAAGCGCCAGACCGAGACCGCGGCGCTGCCCCACGGTGTATCTGATTATTCCCTTGTGCGTGCCGAGCTTCTTGCCGGACTTGTCAACAAAATCGCCCTCCGGGAATTTTTCTCCGGTGTATTTTTCTATGAAGGCGCTGTAATTTCCGTCGGGGACGAAGCATATATCTTGGCTGTCATGCTTTTTTGCGTTTATAAAGCCGTTTTCCTCGGCTATTTCGCGAACCTCGGATTTGCGGTATTTCCCGAGCGGAAACAGCGTGCGGCTGAGCTCGTCTTGAGTCAGCGAATACAAAACGTAGCTTTGATCCTTGCTTTCGTCAAGCGCCTTTTTTAATAGGTATCTGTCTGCGCTTTTTTCGATTCTCGCGTAGTGACCGGTCGCTATGAGGTCCATTTTAAGCTCAATGGCTTTTTTTAAGAGCTTGGAAAATTTGATGTATCGGTTACAGTCTATACAGGGGTTGGGAGTTGCGCCCAGGCGGTAGCTTCTGACGAACTTGTCCATTACGTCCTTACGGAAATCCTCGGTCATATTGAGAGTATAGTGTAAAGCTCCGAGCCTTGCCGCCACACTTTTGGCGTCCTCTACGTCGTCGAGAGAACAGCAGGTCTTGTCCTTTACAAAGTCGATGTCGTCGTTTGTGTAAAGCTTCATTGTAACTCCGACTATGTCGAAGCCCTCCTGTTGCAACAGGTATGCCGTAACAGAGCTGTCAACTCCGCCGCTCATGGCAACCATAACTTTTTTCTTTTCGTCAGTCATTGTGTTTTTCCTTTATAAATTAAGGTGGGAGTTTCCTCCCACCCCGTAGATTTTTTCGTAAATTTTCAGCCGCCGAGCCTTATCATTTCGTCAATGCAGACTCTCGCTTTCGTGATTGTGTCATCGTCTAGAACAATCTCTTCGCCGCCTACGCCTCGTACGGCGTTGTAGACGTCCATAAGCGTTGAGCTCTTCATATTCGGGCAAATGAGCTTTTTGGAGAGATAATAGAATTTTTTGTCGGGGCAGGCGTATTGAAGATGCTCTGCTATGCTGATTTCCGTGCCGATGATAAATTCTTTTTTATCGCTGTTTTTTGCGTATTCCGTAATGCCCGAGGTTGAACCCACATAGTCGGCGTGCTTAACAACGTCGGGTACGCATTCGGGGTGAACAAGCAGCGGAGCGCCCGGATGCTTTTCTTTAGCCGCAACAGCTTCGCTTTCGCTTACGGAGGCGTGAATGGGACAGCCGCCGTGCAGGAGCTTGAAGTTCTTTTCGGGAATCTGCTCGCTGACATAATGTCCGAGATTGCAGTCGGGAATAAACAGTATGTTTTTCGCGTCCATATTTTTAATGATTTTAACCGCAGAGGAGGAGGTCACGCAAACATCGCATACGGTTTTGAGGTCTGCGGTTGTGTTGATATAAGCAACAACTTTGTAATCCGGGTATTCCTTTTTGACGGCACAGATAAGCTCTTTATCCATTTGCTCTGCCATGGGGCAGCCTGCAATGGGCTGAGCCAAAATTACCTTTTTCTCCGGAGAGAGTATTTTAACGGTCTCGGCCATAAATCTGACGCCGACCATTATTACTGTTTTTTGCGGAGCGGTTGTCGCCTTGACGGAAAGCGCATAGCTGTCGCCGGTAAAGTCCGCTATCTCAATTATTTCGTGCGCAACATAGCTGTGCGCCAAAATACATATATCCTTTTCCTTTTTAAGCCTGAGAATTTCCTGTTGAATGTCTTTAATCATTTGACACATCTCTTTCAAGTTTTATGCCGGCCGACCTTTTTATGAGTGTACCGACGTTATATTGATATAATACGAGATTTTTCGCCTAAAATCAAGAGCGTCGCGGTATTTTTAGACTTGTAACTTTTTGTAATAATAGTTATAGTCTTGAAATAAATATTGCGTTTTGGCAAAAAAAATATATAATAACATTAAACTATAAAATGAAAAGGTATGCGCAGATGAAAAAAATCATTGAATTTTTTAATTCGCCAAAGATTTCTCGCATGGGCGAGTATATGCTTACCGGGCGATATATAATGGTGCTTTTCGCGCTGGCGTCGGTGTTTGTTATATTTGACATATCCGTTGCCGGTGTGCTCACCTTTGCGTGCATTACGGGTATAACGCTTGTTCTGTGCGAGGACCTTTTGGCGCCGTTTCCGCCTTTTTTGTTCCTGTGCCTTATAGGAACAAAGTGTTATAATTCATTCAGCGTGTTTATTCAGTATAAGGCGCTCGGTGCGGTACTAATAATTTGTGTAATTATGCACTTTGTTTTGCACTGGAAGAAGCCGGTGCTGAAAGGATTCCTCACGCTGCCGATGATATTTGTGTCTGCTGCGGTAATACTCGGCGGAGTCGGTTTCATCTCGAAACGTGAGTATTTCAGCGGCGCGTCGATATTTTACATTTTGGCGCTCGGCGTGGGAATGCTGTTGCTCTATACCGTGTTTAATACGCATATAAATGTCCATAAGGATTATTCTCTTATGGATAAGCTGTCCCTTATTATGGTGATAATAGGCTGCTTCGGTACCTTTATGGTGGCATCGTATTATCTCACGCATATAAATGAGGTTATAGACACAAAAACGATTTTGTATTTTCAGTGGCGCAATAACTGCTCCACGTTTTTGATGTTGTCGATACCGTTTGCATTTTATCGCGGCAACAAAAAATCGTATTCCATTATGTTCGGATTTTTGTTCTATTTTGCGATATTGCTGACCGGTTCGCGCGGAGGACTTGTTTTCGGTGCCATAGAGCTTATGATGTGCTGTATTCTGTTCTTCCTTTACGACAGGGAGAGGCGTTTTGCGTATATTGCCATTCTCGCTTGCATTTGCTTTGCGCTTATGATATTCTCACGCGAGTTTCTCTCGTTCTTCGGCTATACCTTTGACCGCCTTATGTCTGCGATAAACGGGGTGCTCGTCGGCGAACAAAAGGAAGTGAGAGTTTTTCAGTACGAGCGCGGCATAAAGGATTTTCTCGGCCATCCGATATTCGGAACCGGCATAGGATACATGGGGAATACCGATATATATGATCCTGCCGATTTCTCGATATGCTGGTATCATTGCGAGCCTATACAGATAGCCGCAAGTATGGGTATAGTCGGAATTTTGGCGTATGTCTATCAATTTATAAAGAGAATGTTTCTGCTTTGGAGAAAGCCGACGCTCTTCAATATGACCGTCTTTCTTTCATATGTAAGCCTTGAGCTTATGTCACTTGTAAATCCCGGCATATTCTGCCCGATACCGTATCTTTTAATAGTGACCATTTTCTTTGTGGTAGTGGAAAAGAGTACATACGGCGAATATCAGCCTAAGATATATGTTATGCCGTCGTCGCAAAAGGACGATACTCCTGACGGTGATGACGATGACGACGAAGTAATCGACACGGTAAAGGTTTAATTTTAAATGCCGCAAAAAATAAAAGGACTGTAAAACGATTGTTTTACAGTCCTTTTTGGTTCTGCCTGATTTAGTGTTCGTGTGTATAGTGGCAATTATCGGGCTTAAAAAGCTCCTCGTCGTATTGAATGCCGTTCTTGTCATAGTAATCCTTAACTGCCGCCTTTATAGCTTCCTCGGCGAGTACCGAGCAATGAATCTTTACTGCCGGCAGTCCGTCAAGAGCTTCAACAACAGCTTTGTTTGTGAGCTTTAATGCTTCGCTTATGGGCTTCCCCTTTATCATATCCGTAGCAATCGAGCTTGTGGCTATTGCGGAGGCACAGCCGTAGGTGTTAAATTTCACGTCGGTTATAACGTCGTCTTTAACCTTTATATACATTTTCATTATATCGCCGCATTTGGCGTTTCCTACCTCGCCTATGCCATCGGCGTCGTCGATTTTCCCGACGTTATGAGGATTTGCGAAGTGTTCAAGGACTTTTGCGCTGTATTCCATATTTTTAATCCTTCCTTATCTCAATGTTTATCGTGGGTGAAGAAGCTGTTTTCGCGGCAAAGTCTCTCCCAAAGCGGAGACATTGAACGCAGTCTCTCTATTATGGGAGGCAGAGCTTCGGCGATGAAATCTACCTCTTCTTCGGTGTTGTATTCACACAGGCTCAGCCTTAAAGAACCGTGAGCGACCTCGTGAGGCAATCCTATTGCGAGAAGCACGTGGCTTGGGTCAAGCGAGCCCGATGTGCACGCGGAGCCTGATGACGCGCAAACGCCCTGCATATCGAGATAGAGCAGCATTGACTCGCCCTCAACGCCTTCAAAACAAACGCTGACATTTCCGGGCAGACGATTTTCCCTTGAGCCGTTCAGGCGGCTATGCGGAATTTCGAGTATTTTTTCTATAAGCCTGTCGCGGAGAGCTGCGACCTTTTTTGTATTTTCCTCCATATTGTTTACGGCCTCTGTGAGTGCTGCCGCCATACCGACGATTCCGGGAATATTTTCCGTGCCGGCTCTGCGGTTCCTCTCCTGTGCACCGCCCTCGATAAGGTTAGGCAGATTTATGCCTTTTCTTATATAAAGCGCACCGATGCCCTTCGGGCCGTGAAACTTGTGACCCGACATTGAGAGCATATCTATGTTTTGCGCCTTTACGTCTATCGGAAGATGACCGACCGCCTGTACTGCGTCCGTGTGGAAGATGACTCCCTTTTCGCGACAGATTTTACCTATTTCGGTTATGGGCTGAATTGTTCCTATTTCGTTGTTTGCATACATTACGGTTACCAAAGCTGTGTCGTCTTTTATTGCCGAGGCAACGTCGCCGGGAGACACAAAGCCGTCGCTTGAAACGGGGAGAAGAGTTATTTCAAAGCCTTGCTTTTCGAGCTTTTTTAATGTGTGCAGTACGGCGTGATGCTCAACGGTTGTGCTTATAATATGCTTTTTACCTTTTTTTGCCATAAGCTCGGCGGTGCCTTTTATGGCCCAATTGTCTGCTTCGCTGCCGCCCGATGTGAAATACAGCTCGCTTCTCTCGCAGCCTATTGCGTTAGCTGTCGCTAAACGCGCTTCCTCAAGAGCACTGTGTGCTTTTTGACCCATATGGTGCAGACTCGACGGATTGCCGTAAACGTCGCAAAAATACGGAGCCATTGCATTAAGAGCCGATTTTGACAGTCGAGTCGTAGCGGCGTTATCCGCATATACTTCCATAATTACATCTCTTTTCTCACGGTATCGCGCTCTTAATGCGCAATACCATAGTAATCTACTATGAATTCAAAGTGTATGATACTATACAGACATATTATTGTCAATAATGATTATACGATATACATATATAAGTCTGTATTTTATCGGCTTTTGGGCGGTGCAAATTCCAAATTATGTATTTTTTGTTAATTTTATAAAAAAGGGTTGATTTTTTCTGAAAAGAGGCTAAAATATATATTAGCACTCAAGGAAAGCGAGTGCTAATAAATTCATAATTACAATATATCTTTTAGGAGGAATATAGTATGACGATCAAACCGCTTGCTGACAGAGTCGTTTTAAAGCCCTGTGAGCTTGAAGAAACAACAAAGGGCGGCATCATCCTTGCCGCGTCTGCACAGGAAAAGCCTCAGGTAGCCGAGGTAGTGGCAGTAGGTCCCGGCGGTACTGTTGACGGTAACGAAGTCAAAATGTATGTTAAAGTCGGCGACAAGGTAATTTCGAGCAAATATTCGGGTACCGAGGTTAAGATGGACGACGTTAACTACAATATCGTTCGTCAGTCCGATATCCTTGCAATTGTTGAATGATTTAAGGGAGGAAATACATTATGGCTAAACAGATTATTTACGGCGAAGAGGCTCGCAAGGCACTTGAAGCCGGTATAGACAAACTCAGCAACACAGTTAAAATAACACTCGGCCCCAAAGGCAGAAACGTAGTTCTTGACAGAAAATACGGTGCTCCGCTTATCACCAACGACGGTGTTACAATCGCCAAAGAGGTTGAGCTTGAGGACGCTTTTGAGAATATGGGCGCTCAGCTCGTTAAAGAGGTTGCCACAAAGACAAACGATGTGGCAGGCGACGGTACAACAACCGCTACTCTTCTTGCACAGGCTCTTGTTCGCGAGGGCATGAAGAATGTAGCTGCAGGTGCTAATCCGATGGTAGTTAAAAAGGGTATGCAGATGGCAGTTGACGCCGCTGTCGAAGCTATCAAGAGCGAGGCTCAGCCCGTTAAATCTTCCGACGACATCGCAAGAATTGCTACTATTTCCGCAGCCGACGAATACATCGGCAAGCTGATTGCCGAGGCTATGGAAAAGGTAACCTCCGACGGCGTTATCACCATAGAGGAGTCTAAGACAAGCGAAACCTACAGCGATGTTGTTGAAGGTATGCAGTTTGACCGCGGCTATATTTCACCGTATATGGTAACCGATACCGACAAGATGGAAGCTGTTATTGACGACGCTTACATTCTTATTACCGATAAGAAGATTTCAAACATTCAGGAAATTCTTCCTCTTCTTGAGCAAATCGTAAAAGCGGGTCAGAAGCTCGTTATTATCGCTGAGGACGTTGAGGGCGAAGCTCTTTCCACAATCCTTGTCAATAAGCTCCGTGGCACATTCACCTGCGTATGCGTCAAGGCTCCCGGCTTCGGCGACAGAAGAAAGGAAATGCTCCAGGATATAGCTACTCTTACAGGCGGCGAGGTTATCACCTCCGACCTCGGTCTTGAGCTTAAAGATACTCAGATAAATCAGCTCGGCCGTGCTAAGCAGGTTAAGGTTTCTAAGGAGAACACCATCATTGTTGACGGTGCCGGCGATAAGGAAGCCATTAAGAGCAGAGTTGCACAGATCAAATCTCAGATTGAAGTTACAACCTCAGAGTTCGATAAGGAAAAGCTTCAGGAGAGACTTGCTAAGCTTGCAGGCGGCGTAGCCGTTATCCGTGTCGGTGCTGCAACCGAAACAGAAATGAAGGAAAAGAAGCTCCGCATCGAGGATGCTTTGGCAGCTACAAAAGCAGCTGTTGAAGAGGGTTGCGTAGCAGGCGGCGGCGTTGCTCTTCTCAATGCTATACCGGCTGTTAAGAAGCTCCTTGACACAGACGATGCTGACCTTAAGACAGGCGTTAACATCGTAGTCAAGGCTATTGAAGAGCCTGTTCGTCAGATTGCTAAGAACGCAGGCCTTGAAGGTTCTGTTATCGTAAACGAAATCATGAGTTCCGGCAAGAAGAACTACGGCTTTAACTTCTCTAAGGAAGAATATGTCGATATGTTTAAGGCAGGCATTCTTGACCCCGCTAAGGTAACACGTTCTGCTCTTCAGAACGCTTCGTCCGTTGCCGCTATGGTACTCACCACAGAGTCTCTCGTAGCCGATATTCCGGATCCGAAGGCTGATGCTGCTGCGGCTGCCGCTATGGCTGCACAGGGCGGCGGAATGTATTGATAAAAGCCACCGGCTGTAAATAACAAATGAAAATCGCACGGCAAAGAAGTAATTCCTTGTCGTGCGATTTTTTTACCGCAAAGTAAAAAGGCAACCGAAATTTATTGTTTTGGTTGCCTTTTGTCGTAATTGAAGTGATGTGACTTCGATATTTTATTTTTTCAGCCTTTTATCGCTCTTTAAAGCCAGGCGTGTGCCGACGCTCTGGAATATCTGAACAAGTATTATAAGCAGTATTACCGCAGCATACATAACAAGATATTTATAACGGTAATAGCCGTAATCAATTGCGACTTTACCGAGTCCGCCGCCGCCTATGATACCGCTCATTGCAGAATAGCCGAGTATTGTAGTGAGAGCTATTGTGACATTCTGCAAAAGAGAGGGTATACTTTCGGGGATCATCACCTTGCAGATTATCTGCATGGGCTTTGCACCCATACTCTGCGCCGCCTCAATTATATTCGGGTCTACTTCGCGCAGACTGCTCTCAACGAGCCTTGCAACAAACGGGAACGCGGCAACAACAAGCGGCACTATTGTGGCTGTGGTTCCTACGGTAGTGCCTATCAGCGCACGCGAGAGGGGAAATACCATTATCATAAGTATCAAAAACGGAATGGATCTTAGTAGATTTATTATGACATTGAGTATCGACAGCACCGGCTTCGGCAGGGGAAGTACGCCGCCTTTTTCACCGGCTACGAGCAAAACGCCGAGCGGAAGCCCGATTAAAAGAGAGAGTGCGGTTGACAGCACCGTAACGTAAAAGGTCTCCCATATCGCCATGGGGAACTGCGTTTTAAACGCGGTCAAAAGCTCTGCCATTGACTCCGCCGTAAAAAGTCCGTCAGTCATCTGCGCTCACCTCCTCAACCTTAATGTTTTCAAAGTTTTTAAGAAAAGCGGTTGCCTTGTCAAATTGACTGTTCGGAATACCGAGCAGCATACTGCCGTAAATTTCGTTCGAAAGCTTCTGCGTTGTCGCGGAAATTACATTTGCGCTGATGCCCTCTTCGGTGGCAAGTCTTGCCACAAGCGGTACAGACGTTGCGGCGACATTTAAAAATGTCAGCTTTAAGCGTCTTTCGTGCAGCGGATCCGATACCGTCATATCCTCGCCGCCGGGGAATACCAGGTGGCGCGCGGCTTCGGATTTCGGAGAGGTAAATACAGAGGAAACAAGACCCTCTTCGGCAATAATACCGTCGTCGAGTATCGCAACGTGATTGCACACCTCTTTAACAACGCTCATCTGGTGGGTTATTATTACAACGGTTATGCCGAGCTTTTTGTTTATGTCGCGTATAAGTTCAAGTATCTGCCTCGTGGTTTTAGGGTCGAGTGCACTTGTCGCCTCGTCACAGAGCAAAACCTTTGGATTTGTCGCAAGTGCTCTCGCTATTGCAACGCGTTGCTGCTGGCCGCCCGAGAGCTGAGCCGGATAAGCCTTGGCCTTGTCGGGAAGTCCGACAATGGCTAAAAGCTCCTTTGCGCGATTTTGTGCATCCTTTTTGCTTACTCCGGCGAGCTCCATCGGAAAGCACACATTTTTTAAGCAGTTGCGCTGCATTAAAAGGTTGAACTGCTGAAATATCATCGTTATGTTGCGACGAGCCGCACGAAGCTGAGCTGGAGACATCGTGTCAAGTCTTTTGCCGTTCACGATAACTTCACCGGAGGTGGGCTTTTCAAGCATATTTATACATCGAACGAGCGTGCTTTTCCCGGCGCCGCTCATACCGATGATACCGTATATATCGCCGTCCTCTATTGTTATTGAGACGTCCTTCAGCGCGTCAACCTTGCCTTCGGCGGTATCAAACGATTTGCTTACGTTTTTTAATTCAATCAAGGATAATTTCCCCTTTTGCCTTATTATTTGCCTTTAACACCGAGAGCGTCAAGATTTGTCTGCTTGCCGCCGTAAAGAGCCATCGGTTCAACGTGGATTGCGCCGACAGACACAAGGTGAGTGCCCTTTTCTTCGTTGAAGTTGTCAAGGTAAGGAGTGTGCTGGAAGTAGTTTGCGTCTATGGTGCCGTCCTCAACAACGGTGTTGGGAACTACATAGTCATTGTAGGTCTGAATATTGAGAGCTATGCCTTTTTCGGCGAGAATCTGCTTTGCAACTTCGAGAATTTCGGCGTGAGGTGTGGGAGAAGCCGCAACGGTTATAGTTGTGTCTTTAAGTGCGTCATAGTCAACGTTCGGGTCGTATCCGTCACCGGGATTTTCAACAACGCTGATGACCGAGCCGTTGTATTTGTCGCTGATAAAGTTCGCAACCTGCTTGCTCTTTAAGGCTGCCGCAAGAGCGAGAATTTTAGGCGAATTTTCATTTCCCTGCTTAGTTACGAGAACATTGCCGTAAGCCGAGGATGAGCCCTCTATAAGAAGCGAATCCGATACGGGGTTGAGACCTGCGTTTATAGCGTAGTTTGAGTTGATTACGGCGTAGTCAACATCCTTCAATACGTTGGGTATCTGAGCTGCTTCGGCCTCTACTATTTCAACGTTGTGCGGATTTTCAACAATATCGTTTTTGGTGGCTGTAATGCCTGCGCCGTCTCTGAGCTTTATAACGCCGTTTTCCTGGAGGAGCAGAAGCGCGCGTGCTTCGTTTGTTGTGTCGTTGGGAACGGCTATCTGTATTTTAGAGCTTTTTGAATTGCCGCAGCCTGTGAGAGCAATTGCGGTGAGAACTGCAAGCGCAAGAACTAATGCCAAGGATTTTTTTATTGACTTTTTCATGGATTTATCTCCTTTTTATTGAAAATTATATTTGTTTGGAAATGATGCGTGATTAAAATCTGTGTTTGACAGATGACTTTCCCAAAGCACATTCGATCGTCTCTTAATATATTAAAGCCTCTGCAAAGACTCATAATAAAGCTCCTCTCGTTGAAATAAAAAAACAGCGGAGGTCATTACCTTCCGCTGCCTTAACGCAATGATAAAAAATCAGGCTTTACAGAAAAGTGAATGACCGTTTCGGGCATAACGCATGAAGCACATGGAGCACATGTGCATCTCTTGCATTATCATAATGTCGCCGGTCAAAAACTTCATACCGATTTCCTTTCTCAAACAATCTATACTAAACCCGTAGGAATTAGAATGTTTGTATAATACCACCGAATTGTCGGATTGTCAACAAGAATTTTGAAAGTTTTAAAAACTTTATTTTACGGATTCCGCAAACTTCAAAAATTGCTCTTTTCCCTTTTCGGTTCGGGCAAAAACGCCGCATTGCTCGAGAATGGCCGCAAAGACAACGCCTATTTCGTGCTTTAATATGTCATCACAGTTTTCCTCTGTTATGTCATATTTATTCTTTATCGCTTCGGCCCACGCCTTATGCTTGGCTATTCTCTCGTCTTTCTCTATATCCGCGCCCGAAAGCATGGCCTCTTTTAAAAGCTCCATTTCGGTTTTAAGCCTTGCAGGCAAAACGGCAAGTCCCATGACTTCGATAAGACCGATGTTTTCTTTCTTTATATGGTGATATTCGGGGTGCGGATGATAAACGCCGTCAGGATACTGCTTTGTGGTTATGTTATTGCGTAAAACAAGGTCAAGCTCGAAGTTTTCGCCGTGCTTGCGTGCAATCGGCGTTATTGTGTTGTGGGGAACACCGTCGGTGGTTGCAAAAATGAATGCGTCCTCGTCGGTGTAATTTCTCCAAGCCGCAAGTATTCTTCCGCCGAGGCTGCATATTCTCTCGGGGTCCTTACCCGACAGACGAATTACCGACATAGGCCATTTTACAATGCCTGCCGAAACATCCTCGTATCCGGCAAAAGAAAGCTCTGTTTCGATAGGTGCCTTTGCCATGGCAAAGGTATAGTTGCCGCCCTGAAAATGCTCGTGTGTAAGTATTGAGCCGCCGACTATCGGTAAATCGGCGTTTGAGCCGACAAAATAATGCGGAAACTGCTTTACAAAATCAAAAAGCTTTAAAAAAGCGCCTTCGTCGATTTTCATCGGCGTGTGCTCACCGTTAAATACTATACAATGCTCATTATAATAAACATACGGAGAATATTGAAAATACCACTGCGAGCCGCCCATTGTAACCGGGATAATACGATGGTTTTCGCGCGCCGGGTGGTTGACTCTGCCGGCGTATCCCTCATTTTCCTTGCAAAGCTGACATTTCGGGTATGAGCTTTGTCTGCATTTGAGAGCCGCGGCTATGGCTTTGGGGTCTTTTTCGGGCTTAGACAGATTTATCGTAATATCTATGTCACCGTAATCCGTCTTTGTTATCCATTTAATATCGTTTTTAATACGGTATTCTCTTATGTAATTCGATTTTCTGCTCAGATAATAATAATATGATGTGGCTTCTTCGGGAGATACGCTGTATTTTTTACGGAATTCGGCGATTATATCGGACGGCCTTGCAACAAGCGTGCCCATCACTTTTGTATCAAACAGGTCGCGGTAAACTACCGAGCTTTCGCAAAGCCCGTTTTCTTCGGCGTATTGTAATATTACCGAGAGTATGTCTTCAAGCTCGGCGTCCTTTTTCGGCTCCGCGTCCTCAAATGAGTCAAGAGAGAGTACGGTCATTATCCGGTTTCTTGTGTAAATTTCATCTTCTTTTTCTATAAGTCCCTCTTTTTCTCCGTAAAAAACGAGTGAGGATATTGCTTCGTAAATATTCATTGTATCAGCCTTTCGTTGTGCGGTATTGCCGTCTTAAATCATGGATACTGTCTTTATATATTATATAGAATTTCTCGACCTTTTCAATATTAAATGCAAAAAATACAAAAAGCATTTTATTAACCCTTTTATCGTTGTTTTATCGATTATCACGACAGTAAGCGGCTGATTGAAGCGATATTCGCTGTTATTTATACAAAATTACGAAAAACGGTATTGTTATTATCACGCTTTTTTGATATAATGTATAAGATGAAGCGGCATGCTTCGTGCGATGCCCGAAAAGCACTTTTTTCTTGCTTTTTGTACCTGACGGTGCAAAATCAAATCTTTTCCGGAGGATAATTGTGTTTAATATAATCCCTCAACCGAATCAAATAATAATATCAAAGGGGAAACCGTCATTTTCGCTCTCGCCGGATACTACCGTAACCAAAACGGATTTTACCACGGAATTTCGCGATTTTGTCAAAAAGCAGTTTGACATACGTATTCACCGTGAGGTTTCGGACGATGTCTCGATAAAGCTTGTTAAAAGCAGCGAGGTTGCGGGCGAAGAGGGATATACGCTTATTTCGCGCGACGGGCGCATATATATTTATGGAAAAAACGAGTGCGGTATTTTTTACGGCTTGCAAACCCTAAAGCAGCTGCTTTTGCAGGGCGATGGCACCGTTCCCGATATGTATATAGAGGATAAGCCTCTCTATCCTTACAGGGGCTTTATGCTTGACTCAAGCCGCCGTTTTTGGCGGACAAGCGAGATAAAACGTCTTATAGACCTTATGGCACTTCACAAGCTGAATGTTTTTCATTGGCATCTTACCGATGACCAGGGCTGGCGCATTGAAATCGATAAATATCCGATGCTTACGCAAAAGGGCTCGCACCGCCGCCGTCGCGACAGAAAAACAAAGGACGGCAAAAGATATTATACCAAGGAGCAGATACGCGATATTGTAGAGTATTGCCGCAAGCGCTTTATAAAGGTTATTCCGGAATTTGACGTGCCGGGGCATACGGTGGCGGCAATAGCTTCGTATCCGGAGCTCTCCTGCTTCGGGCAAAAGCGGAATGTGGCGTCGAGCTGGGGCGTTAAGCACGACATTTTGTGCGCCGGTAAGGACAGCACGCTTAAATTCGTATACGAAGTTACGGATGAGATAATGCAGCTCTTTCCCGACAAAATTATTCATATAGGCGGCGACGACGCCGTGAAAATGAGATGGAGCATATGTCCGCATTGCCAAAAGCGCATAAAGGACGAGTCTCTCAAAGACGAGCAAGAGCTATACACTTGGTTTATGAACAAGATAGCGTCTCATATTGAGAAAAACGGCGGAAAGGCGATAATACGCAGCTGCGACGGGAGCGACAAAGAAAAACCGCTTGATAAAAATATAATTTGGCAGGTTTGCGATAAAGATATGAACGGCAAAGTCGTAAGCCGAGAAGGCAAAACGGGCAGAGCTTTTATAAATTCGTCCTCGTCGCATTATTATCTTAATTTGCCGTACAGTATGATAAATCTCAAAAAGACGTATGAATATGCCCCGGAGCCTGTTTACGGCGAGCTTCTGGGGACAGAAGCGGTTATTTGGACAGAGCACATAAGCAGTATAAAATCGCTTGATTTTATGGTGTTCCCACGTATTGCGGCGATAGCCGAGATTGCGTGGTCGGATAAGGACGACAGAAGCTATGAGAGATTTTTGAACAGCCTGCCGGAATACTATGACCTTTTGAATATATATGAGGTTCGCTATGCTACGTTAAAGCAGGCAAATCCGAGTAAGCTCAGAAAAGCGGCATACGGTGTTGCGTGGAGAAACAAGACCGTTAATTTCCATAGGCTGTATGACCTTGCGGAGGATGAAAAATCAAGGTCTCTTGCCAAAAAGGAAAACCGTTAAAATAATAAAAAACTCCGTGCGGTTTCACGGAGAATTGCAGAGGTGTATAAAATGGGAAACTATGTACTTGCGCTTGATCAGGGTACGACAAGCTCGCGTGCCATTCTTTTTGATAAGCACGGCAATATTGTAACCAAGGCGCAGTATGAATTCAATCAAATCTATCCTCACCCGGGCTGGGTGGAGCACAACCCGATGGAGATACTGTATTCGCAGTTCCAGGCGGTTACCGATGTAATAACTCAAAAGAAGGTGATTTCATCGGATATAGCCGCGATAGGAATTACAAATCAGCGCGAAACCACCATTCTTTGGGATAAGGGTACGGGCAAGCCGATTTACAATGCGATAGTATGGCAGTGCCGCAGGACGGCGGAGATGTGCGAGGAAATAAAAAAAGACAAGGAGCTTTGTGACTACATAAAGGAGCATACAGGGCTTGTTGTGGACGCTTATTTCTCTGCCACCAAAATCAAATGGGTGCTGGAAAACGTCCCCGGAGCAAGAATTCTTGCCGATGCCGGGCAGTTGCTTTTCGGAACCGTAGAGACGTGGCTTATATGGAATCTCACCGGAGGTCAGGTTCACGTTACGGACTATTCCAATGCGTCAAGAACAATGCTTTTTGACGTTGATAAGCTTGAGTGGGACCCTTATCTCTGCAAAAAGCTTGACATTCCGATGTCAATTTTGCCGGAGGTTAAGCCGTCGAGTGAGGTGTACGGAACGGTAGCTCCCGGGCTTCTCGGCTTTGAGGATATAGTCGGAACTCCGATTTCCGGCGCAATAGGCGATCAGCCTGCCGCTCTGTTCGGCCAGGGCTGCTTTAAGACGGGTCAGGCAAAAAATACATACGGCACAGGCTGCTTTTTGCTTATGAATACGGGCGAAAACAGGGTGAAGTCCAAAAATAACCTCGTAACCGGCGTGGCGTGGGGCCTTGACGGTAAGGTCAATTACGCGATTGAAGGCTCGGCATTTAATGCGGGCTCGGTTATTAAATGGCTGAGAGACGATTTGCGTCTCATTGACTCGGCGCGCCGTTGCGATGAGCTTGCGGAGAGTGTTGACGATGCAAACGGCATTTATTTTGTTCCGGCGTTTACGGGACTCGGCGCTCCGTATTGGGATATGTATGCGCGCGGCACGATTGTGGGGCTTACAAGAGGCGTTAAAGCGGAGCATATTGCAAGAAGCGTTCTTGAGGCAATAGCTTTTCAGATGACAGATCTGCTCGAAGCCATGAAGGCGGATTCGGGAATTAAGCTGTCCGAGCTTCGCGTTGACGGCGGCGCGTCTGTCAGCAATATAATGATGCAGATACAGGCAAACCTGATAAGAACAAAGGTCAACAGGCCTAAGGTCGTTGAGACTACGGCTCTCGGAGCGGCATATCTCGCCGGACTCGCGGTAGGCTTTTGGAAGGATCTCGACGAAATTGAGGCCATAAGAGAGGTAGACAAAATATTTGAGCCTCAGATGCCGCTTGTAAAACGTGACGAGATTTATCACGGATGGCTCAGAGCCGTAGAGCGCTCCAGAGATTGGATAGAGCACTGAATCTAAAATCAAGCAAATAAAAAAGGCTGCATTGCAGCCTTTTTTTGTTTGTTCCTTTTTATAGCTTCAGCACCGCTTCCGCCACGTTGAAGTAGATGAGAAGCGACAGGGCATCAACTATTGTGGTTATAAACGGACTTGCCATTACCGCCGGGTCAAAGCCTATTTTTTTAGCGAGTATAGGTAGTGTGCAGCCTACGAATTTTGCGAGCATTATTGTAAATATAAGCGTTAAGCAAACCGTGAGGGCTACAAGCACCGTTACTCTGTCTATAATCATCATCTTTATGAAATTGGCAGTGGCAAGTGTAAGACCGCAGAGTATCGATACGCGAAATTCCTTCCAGATAACCTTGAAAATATCTTTGAATTCAATGTCGCCGAGCGAGAGTCCGCGGATTATCGTTACCGACGCCTGACTTCCGCCGTTTCCGCCTGTATCCATAAGCATCGGGATAAACGCCGTGAGTATGACGCAGGACTGAAGCGAGTCCTCGAAATGCGTTATTATTTTTCCGGTGAAGGTTGCGGATACCATCAAAAGCAAGAGCCACGGGAAACGCTTTTTCCAAATCTCAAAGACGTTCATTTTAAGATACGGCTTGTCCGTGGGGGTTATAGCCGCCATCTTTTCAATATCCTCTGTGTTCTCGTCCTGAAGAACGTCCATGGCGTCGTCGATGGTGATTATACCTACGAGACGGTTTTCCTGATCGACAACCGGCATTGCCAAAAGGTCATATTTACGGAACTTTTCGGCAACTATTTCCTGGTCCGCTAATGTGTTTGTGGATATAATGTTTGTTTCCATTATATCCGCTATTTTTTCACTCTTTTCGGAAAGCAGCAGCTTCTTTGCGGTTACAACGCCGAGCAGTTTGCGGTTTTCATCGGTTACATAGCAGTTATAAATGGTTTCCTTGTCTACGCCTGTGCGCCTGATTCTCGTAAAAGCGTCGTCAACCGTCATGTATGTTTTGAGGTCAACATACTCAATAGTCATTATGCTGCCGGCAGAGTCCTCCGGATATTTGAGTATTTCATTTATGCTTTTACGGATATTCGGATCGGTGTGCTGCAGTATTCTCTTGACCACCGTTGCAGGCATTTCTTCAATGATGTCAACGGCATCGTCTACATACAGCTCGTCGAGAACCTCTTTAAGCTCGGTATCGCTGAAGGCTCTTATGAGTATCTCCTGCGCGTCCGAATCCATATTTACAAACACGTCTGCCGCAAGTTCCTTCGGTAATATACGGTATAAAAGCGGCAGGGTTTCCTCCGGTACGTCGGTGAGTATTGATGCGATATCCGCCTCGTTCATATCGGAGAGGAGCTTTTTGAGCTCGGAATAATTTTTTTCTTTTAATAATTCAAGGACCTTATCGTACACCTTGCTTCCTCCTTTTACGTTTTTGTCTTATCATAGGAAACAAAGCGCAAAGCTCTTATGTGAATAAAACAATGAACGCCAAAGACGTTATGCTATTCACGCAGCCGCTAGATCGCGGCTTGGGCTTCGCACTTTTTGCGCTTCCTGCGTCCATTATTTTTCACCTCACAATATAAAACGCTCATATCGATAGGCGATATGAGCGGAATTGATAAAAATATTTCGTTCAAGCTTTAGCTTCAGAGGGCGATGAAACTGCGTTAGAACACACCTTACTTTTCGATGTGGCCTGTTGACCTGCTTACAGTGTCTCCACTTTTCGCGGCAGCAGCCCGTATCCCTGTGGGAGCCTTACCTACCGATATTTATTTATTTGCTTTAAGCCTTCTTATTATCGGCTCATTTCGGCTGTTTGTCAACCCTTTTAAGCACTTTTTTGAATATAAAATCAATGTTTTAAAAAACGGTGAAATATAGTGCGTCTTACAAGGCAAAATTCATTGAAAATTACTTGAAAAGTTAATATAATACAATAAAAAAGGAAATACGGCAAAGGAGCGGAAAAATGACGAATACGGAAAAACTTCAAAAAATGTATGACGAGAGCGACTACGTGGTGTTTTTCGGCGGAGCGGGCGTCTCTACCGAGAGCGGAATACCTGATTTCCGCTCGGCCGACGGGCTTTACAATATGCATTACAGTGTGCCGCCCGAGGTTATCCTCAGTCACTCGTATTTTATGTCTCATCCCGAGGAGTTTTACAGGTTTTACAGAGATAAGATGTTAAATCCCGATGTGAAACCGAATATCGCGCATCTGAAGCTTGCCGAGATGGAGCAAAAGGGTAAATTAAAAGCGGTAATAACGCAAAATATAGACGGACTTCACGAAAAAGCCGGAAGCAAAAACGTTTATAACCTGCATGGCAGCGTTTATTATAACCATTGTATGAAATGCGGTAAGGCTTACGCCTTTACAGATATGCTGTCGTGTAAAGGTGTTCCCCATTGCACCTGCGGAGGCATCATAAAGCCCGATGTAGTGCTTTATGAGGAGCCGCTCAACGAAAGCACGGTTAACGGTGCCGTAAGGCATATTATGAACGCCGATATGCTAATTGTTGCCGGAACGTCGCTTACCGTTTATCCTGCGGCAGGGCTTATAAGATATTTTTGCGGCAGGAATTCGGTACTCATAAACCGCGATGCAAATGTAGGAGATGACGAGTTTTCTCTTGTTATTCACGGTAAGGTAGGCGAAGTTCTCGGCAGCCTTGTCGTATAGCTGTAAATCAAAGCGGCTGTAAGACTGTTTTGTGCGCGAAACGGCGATATATACAGTCTTTTTATTGACATTTATCGACAACGGATATAAAATATATTTTAAATTTATTTATCGGCAGGAGAAAAAGATGAAGCTTAACGGATCGGATATAATCGCTGAGGTGCTTATAGAGCAGGGGGTAGACACAATTTTCGGCTATCCCGGCGGAGCGGTACTCAATATCTATGATGCACTTTATAAATACAGAGATAAAATTCATCATATCCTGACAGCTCACGAGCAGGGCGCGTCCCATGCTGCTGACGGCTATGCAAGGGCAACCGGCAAAACGGGGGTCGTAATTGCGACAAGCGGTCCCGGCGCCACAAACCTTGTTACGGGAATTGCCACGGCATATATGGACAGCATACCTATGGTAGCCATAACAGGCAACGTCGGAACATCTTATATAGGTAAGGACGCTTTCCAAGAAGTATACATTACAGGCATTACAATGCCTATTACAAAGCATAATTTTTTTGTCAGCGACATAAAGGAGCTTGCTCCGACGCTCAGAGAGGCTTTTAAAATAGCAAATTCCGGAAGGAAAGGTCCCGTACTTGTTGATATACCCAAGGACGTTACGGCGGCGATTACCGAATACGAAAAAGCTGCTCCCGAGGTTATAATTGACAATACAGTAATAAATGAGGACGAGGTCAAAAAGGCTGCGGCCCTTATAAACAAGGCAAAAAGACCGGTTATAGAAATAGGCGGCGGCGTGGTGTCGTCGGAGGCCTCGGACCTTGTGCGTATGCTCGTAAACAAAACGGGTGCGCCGTGCTGTCATACGCTTATGGCGGCGGGAGTTCTCGGTTACAGCGAAAAACTGAATTACGGCCTTGTCGGTATGCACGGCAGCTTTGTTACCAATAAAGCTATTGACGAAGCAGACGTGCTTGTTGCGATAGGCACGAGATTTTCCGACAGAGTCGCTCTCAATACAAATCGTTTTGCTCATAAAGCAAAGGTAATACAGATTGATATTGACTTGAGTGAGATTGATAAAAACGTTAAAGTCGATCACGCTTTGGTGGGCGATGTTAAGACTATCGTTATGGACCTTTTACATTACGTAAAGCAAATCGACCGGACCGATTGGCTTAAAACCCTTGACGAATACAAAAAGAGCGATTATCATCCGGTAGATTCTGACAAATATATTACGCCGCATCAGCTTATAAGGGCGATTTGCGAAAATGTACCGAAGGATACTGTTTATGTTACCGATGTCGGCCAGCACCAGATGTGGGCGGCTCAGTATTTGGAGCATACCGATCCGCGTTCGTTCTTGACAAGCGGCGGTCTCGGCACTATGGGCTACGGCTACGGAGCGGCAATAGGCGCCAAGGTTGCGTTCCCCGATAGGAGAGTTATACATATCACGGGCGACGGCTCTTTCCATATGAATATGAATGAGGCGTGCACCGCAGTCAGCTATAATTTGCCGATAATAACCGTGATTTTTGACAACGAGGTTCTCGGTATGGTTCGTCAGTGGCAGACCGCATTCTACGGCAAACGCTATTCGCAGACCGATCCGCACCGCAAAACCGATTATGTTAAGGTAATAGAGGGCTTCGGCGGAAAGGGCTACAGAGCGCATACTTTAGCCGAGTTTAACGACGTATTCCAAAAGGCACTTAAGGAGGATAAGTGCCCCGTTTGGATTGACTGCGCTATACCCAAAGACGAAAAGGTGCTTCCTCTTATACCGGCAGGCAAAACGATAGATGATATGATTATTGAGGATTGCGACAAATAGTTAAAGTGTCCGTATAAATAAAAGAGTCAGTAGTCTCTTGACTATTGACTCTTTTTGTTTATACAAAAAGCTCCGCACAGAGAATTTTCTTTGGCGGAGCTTTGTTTTGTTCATTTAGAATTTCATAACAGCGCCGTCCTTGGCGGAGGAAACAAGCGACGCGTATCTTGCGAGCCAGCCTGTTTTGACGTTAGGCTCATGAGGAACATAGTGCTTTTTACGCTCTGCAAGCTCCTCGTCTGATACTCTGACATTTACCTTTGCGGCAGGAATGTCAATGTCAATGATGTCTCCCTCTTCTACAAGGCCGATTTCACCGCCTGCGGCTGCTTCGGGAGCAACGTGGCCTATCGAAGCACCTCTTGAAGCTCCGCTGAATCTTCCGTCCGTGATAAGGGCAACCGTTTTGTCAAGCTTCATACCGGCAAGTGCCGAGGTGGGATTGAGCATCTCTCGCATACCGGGGCCGCCTACGGGTCCTTCGTAACGTATTACAACAACATCTCCATCCTTGATTTCGCCGTTGTAAATTGCTTTAATTGCTGTATCCTCGCTGTCAAATACACGCGCCGGGCCTGTGTGAACGAGCATTTCGGGTGCTACCGCACTGCGTTTTACAACACAGCCGTCCTTTGCTATATTTCCCCAAAGAATTGCTATGCCGCCGGTTTCCGAATATGGATTGTCTATCGGACGTATCGCGTTTGTATTCTTTATGTACGCTCCCTCTATGTTTTCACCTACGGTTTTTCCGGTAACGGTCATAAGCGAGAGGTCAAGCAGTCCTTTCTTAGCAAGCTCCGCCTGAACCGCTCTTACGCCGCCTGCGTTGTTGAGGTCGTGCATATGTGTGGGGCCTGCGGGTGCCAAGTGACATAAATTCGGCACCTTTGCGCTCATTTCGTTAAATACCTTGAGGTCCATGGGACAGCCTGCCTCTTTTGCGATTGCAAGCAGATGCAAAACGCTGTTTGAGGAGCAGCCGAGAGCCATATCGCAGGCGAGCGCGTTGCGGAGCGCCTTTTCATTTATAATATCGCGGGCTTTAATGTCTTTTTTCACAAGCTCCATAATCGCCATTCCGGCGTGCTTTGCAAGCTGGGTGCGGCCTGCGTGAACGGCGGGTATGGTGCCGTTTCCGGGAAGCGCGATTCCGAGTGATTCGCAAAGGCAGTTCATACTGTTAGCGGTATACATTCCGGAGCATGAGCCGCAGCCGGGGCATGTGTTATTTTCAAATTCACAGAGCTTTTCTTCGTCTATAATGCCTGCTTTGCACGCACCGACAGCCTCGAACATCTTAGAGAGCGAGGTTTCAACGCCGTCAACAAGACCCGACATCATAGGTCCGCCGGAGCAGACTACCGTGGGGATATTTATCCTGAGTGCGCCGAGAAGCATTCCGGGGACTATCTTGTCGCAGTTCGGAACCAAGACAAGACCGTCGAAGCCGTGAGCCATAGCCATGGTTTCAACGCTGTCTGCAATAAGCTCGCGTGACGGCAGAGAGTATTTCATACCGATATGACCCATCGCTATACCGTCGCATACGCCGATTGACGGAATCATAACGGGTGTGCCGCCCGCCATTCTCACGCCGGCTTTAACTGCTTCTGTAAGCTTGTCAAGGTGAAAATGGCCCGGAACTATTTCGCTGTGTGCCGAAACAACGCCGATGAGCGGTCTTTCAAGCTCTTCCTTTGTATATCCCATGGCGTAGAAAAGGCTTCTGTTCGGAGCACGCTCTACACCCTGTGTTATATTTTTGCTTCGTAAATCCATAATTTTTCCTCCGAAGAAATAAATCTGATAAAATTATATCGTCTTTTAGAACTGTTTTCAAGTGCTAAGTAAATTCGGTTGCTTTTTTTTCGCGGATGTTGTAGTATTAAAATGTAAATTTCCAACAGGAGATCGGGGACCGCTATGCAAAAAGAAAACCTGTCGCAGAGAACTGCCGAAACGCTGCAAAAGATGATACTTAAGGAGCATATCTACAAATACGGCGAAAAGCTCCCCAACGAAAACGAGCTTTCCGCAAAGCTCGGCATAAGCCGTACAACCCTGCGTGAGGCAATACGCATACTTGCGTCCGACGGGTTGCTTGAAGTCAGGCGCGGGCTCGGTACTTTTGTGGCACAGCCGCTCAATCAATATGCCGAGGGAAGCATAGATTTTCAGGAGTTTTCAAAGCTCAAAATAACGCTGAGAGACCTGTATGAGACGCGTATGATTTTTGAACCGGAGGCGGCGGCTCTTGCCAGCCGCAGAGCTACCGAGGACGAGATAAAGGAGATACTGCGTCTCGGAGACATTTGCCAACAAGAGCTTTTGCGCGACCCGCAGGGCAAGCGAAGAATAGACTCCGAGGCGGCTTTTCACGGCGCAATATTAAAGGCGTCGCATAATGACTTTTTAAGTCGGTTTATGCCGATACTTACCGAGACCATAGAGCAAACCTTTGCCCTCAATTTCAATCTTGATATGATAGCCGAACAGGCGTACAAAGATCATATACTTATAATGGACTTTCTCGAAAAGCGTGACGCGGCAGCTCTTAAAAGCGCAGTTACCATTCATTTGCACCATGCGTTGCTCACGGAGCAAATATCTCTGGAAGAAGACGAAAAAAAGTATTGACAACCGTAGTTTTCGCGTTATAATGGTTGTATGACAATGACTCGTAGATGTCATACAACTAAAATATAAATATTTGTTAATGTTCAGGAGGAAAAATTATGGCAGAAGCAAGAATGTTTTATGAGAAAGACTGTAACCTGTCCTTACTCGACGGTAAGACCATCGCCGTAATCGGCTACGGCAGCCAGGGTCACGCTCACGCTCTTAACGCAAAGGAGTCGGGCTGCAATGTTATCATCGGCCTTTATGAGGGCAGTAAATCATGGGCTAAGGCAGAGCAGCAGGGCTTTGAGGTTTATACCGCTGCCGAGGCTGCAAAAAAAGCCGACATTATTATGATCCTCATCAACGATGAGCTTCAGGCAGATATGTATAAGAAGGATATCGAGCCCAACCTTAAAGAGGGCGATATGCTTATGTTCGCTCACGGCTTCAACATTCATTTCGGATGCATCAAGCCGCCGAAGTTTGTCGATGTTACAATGATAGCTCCCAAGGCTCCCGGTCACACCGTCAGAAGCGAATATCAGGCAGGCAAGGGTACTCCGTGCCTCGTAGCTGTTGAGCAGGATTACACCGGTAAGGCTCTTGATATGGCACTTGCTTACGGTCTTGCAATAGGCGGTGCAAGAGCAGGCCTTCTTGAGACCACGTTCCGCACCGAGACCGAAACCGACCTCTTCGGTGAGCAGGCTGTTCTTTGCGGCGGCGTTTGCGCTCTTATGCAGGCAGGCTTCGAGACTCTTTGCGAGGCAGGCTATGACCCGAGAAACGCTTACTTTGAGTGCATCCATGAGATGAAGCTCATAGTTGACCTTATTTATCAGAGCGGTTTTGCAGGTATGAGATATTCAATCTCCAACACCGCTGAGTACGGCGATTACATCACCGGACCCAAGATTGTTACCGAAGACACCAAAAAGGCTATGAAGAAGATCCTTTCCGATATTCAGGACGGTTCTTTTGCCAAGGAATTCCTCCTCGATATGTCACCGGCAGGCCGTCAGGTTCACTTCAAGGCTATGAGAAAGCTCGCTGCGGAGCATCCGTCGGAAAAAGTAGGCGCAGAGGTAAGAAAGCTCTACACCTGGAACAACGAAGACAAGCTTATCAACAACTGATAAGGCATATACATACTTCGTTTACCGAAAAATACAGCAAAGGGAATGTAAAAGCTTTTTTACATTCCCTTTTTTCGGCTTTCTTCATACCGAATTTCTGCACATGGCAGAGCTTTGCGTACAAGCTTTATTTTTGTCGAATTTGCACAGCAATATAGTTAGCACACTCTAACTTGTGTTGCGTTTTGCCGAAATTAAAATATATGGTTGATTTTTCCGAAAAAAGCATTGACTTTTTAGTTAGCCGGTGCTAATATTTATGCGGTTAGCGAGAGCTAACCAAATTAAAAAGCATTCGGTTAGTTTTAACTAACTTAATTTTATGCAGTGATGAGGGATGTTAAATGATGCCTTTAACACTTGCCGATATCGGCGAGAAAAATATTATAAAGCATATCGGAGGCAGTCCCGAGGTGAAAAAACACCTTGAAAATCTCGGCTTTGTGGTAGGCGGCGAGGCTACGCTGATAACCTCCATGGCAGGTAACGTAATTGTTAATGTCAAGGAGACAAGAGTTGCAGTAAGCAGGGAAATGGCACAAAAAATCATGGTTTGATTTTTTGTTTCGTATCATATTCAATATGGCAGAAGGAGGAAGAACTATGGAAACTTTGCGTAATGCAAAAGTCGGCCAAACCGTTAAGGTTGTTAAGCTTCACGGTGAGGGCGCCGTTAAACGCAGACTTATGGATATGGGTCTTACAAGGGGAACCGAGGTTTATATCCGTAAGGTTGCACCGCTCGGTGATCCGGTTGAAGTTACGGTTCGCAATTACGAGCTTTCGATTCGTAAGGCGGATGCCGAAATGATTGAAATCGAAGCAGAATAAAAGGGAGAACATTTCTCCCGTTTTTTCAGAACAGTTGGTTAGCAAATGCTAATCATGAAAGAAAGGAACATACTAATGGATTTGCGAATTGCCCTTGCGGGAAATCCTAACAGCGGTAAAACAACGCTGTTCAACGCACTTACCGGCTCCAATCAGTTCGTAGGTAACTGGCCGGGCGTTACCGTTGAAAAAAAAGAAGGTAAGCTTAAAAAGCACGACGGCATAACAGTAACCGACTTGCCCGGTATATATTCACTGTCTCCCTACACCTTGGAAGAAGTCGTCGCAAGAAACTATCTTATCGGTGAAAGACCCGACGCGATACTCAATATCGTAGACGGTACCAACCTTGAGAGAAACCTTTACTTGACCACTCAGCTCACAGAGCTCGGTATTCCGGTAGTTATCGCCATCAATATGATGGACGTTGTTAAGAAAAACGGCGATAAGATAAATGTTCCGGAGCTTTCAAGAGAGCTCGGCTGCAAGGTTGTTGAAATATCGGCTCTTAAAGGCGACGGAGTTATGGAGGCGGCAGAAGCTGCAATCGACGCTGCCAAGAATTCCAAGACTGTACCCATGCACACTTTTTCGGGTGTTGTTGAGCACGCGATAGCTCATATCGAAGAGGCTGCCGTTCACAATATGCCCGAGGAGCAGCAGAGATGGTACGCTATCAAAATATTCGAGCGCGATGACGAGGTCTTAAAGCAATTAAATCTCGACCCGAAGGTTCTCGCCCATATTGAGGAAGATATAAAAGCGGCCGAGAAAGAGCTCGACGATGACTCGGAGAGCATCATCACAAACGAGCGTTATATTTATATAGCTTCCATTCTCAAGGCAAGCTATAAGAAAAAATCGGCCGGCAAGCTTTCCGCTTCGGATAAAATCGACCGCGTAGTTACAAACCGCTGGCTTGGTCTTCCGATATTTGCGGTAATAATGTTCCTCGTTTATTATCTCTCAATGGTAACCGTAGGCTCCGCAGCTACCGACTGGGTGAATGACGGCGTGTTCGGCGACGGTTGGCATCTCTTCGGAATAGGCTCCGCAAAATATGAAGAGGCTGCCGAAAACTACGGCGACAGCGACCAGATAATCGACGCATTCATAGCCGAGTACGGCACAGATGAAATGAAAGACACTGTTGACATCAGCGCCGATGAATATGATGAATCTGCCGCAAAGGACGCTCTCGCTTCTCTTGTTGCAGAGACTCCCGATAACGCAAACGTAACTTACGAGACCGAAGACGAAGAGACGCTCGAAGTTACCGAGCATCCGGGCGCAACAAAAGCCGATCTTAAGACCGCTGTTGACAATTATCTCGACACGGATTATAAAGAGTCCTTTGGCGCTCCCGATACTTCATCATACGGTGTATGGGTTCCGGGTATTCCGGTGCTTATTGGAAACGGACTTGATAAAGCAGGTGCCGCAGATTGGCTCAGCGGTCTTATTCTTGACGGTATTGTAGCCGGTGTCGGCGCGGTTCTCGGATTTGTTCCTCAGATGCTCGTTTTGTTCCTCCTGCTTGCTATCCTTGAGGCTTGCGGTTATATGGCACGTATAGCATTTGTGCTTGACCGTATATTCCGTAAATTCGGCCTTTCCGGTAAATCGTTCATACCTATGCTTATAGGCACAGGTTGCGGTGTTCCCGGTATTATGGCTTCGAGAACGATAGAAAACGAACGAGACCGTCGTATGACGATTATGACGACAACATTTATCCCCTGCGGAGCTAAGGTTCCGTTCATAGCAATGATCGCAGGTGCTATCTTCGGCGGCTCGGCTTGGGTTGCAACATCCGCATATTTCGTAGGCATGGCGGCAATCATAATCTCGGGTATTATGCTTAAAAAGACAAAGATGTTTGCCGGCGATCCCGCTCCCTTCGTTATGGAGCTTCCCGCTTACCACTGGCCCACTCTTAAAAACGTACTCCGTTCAATGTGGGAGCGCGGCTGGTCATTCATTAAAAAGGCCGGTACAATCATTCTCCTTTCAACAATATTTGTTTGGTTCACAACCTACTTCGGCGTAGTAGACGGTTCGTTCCGTATGCTTTCGGAGGACGAAATAGACAGCTCGATATTGGCTGCTATCGGCAGCGCGATTTGCTGGATATTCAAGCCTCTCGGTTGGGGCGAATGGCAGGCTGCCGTTGCTTCTATCACAGGTCTTGTCGCAAAGGAAAACATCGTTGGTACTATGGGTATTCTTTACGGCGGAGAAGGCAATGTATATGCTACTCTCGCAAAGGTATTCACGGGCCTCAGCGGTTATTCGTTCCTTGTATTCAATCTTCTTTGCGCTCCCTGCTTCGCGGCAATCGGTGCTATCAAGCGTGAAATGAACAGTCCTAAATGGACTTGGTTCGCTATAGGCTATCAAACATTGTTTGCCTATGCGGTATCGCTTATGGTATATCAGTTCGGTTCGGCATTTACAGGCAATGTTAACGTGGTAGGCCTCATCGCTGCGATACTTGTTCTTGCACTTATCGTTTATATGCTCTTCTTCAAGAAGTATAAAGAATCCACCGTTCTTACGGAAAAAGTCAGAGTTAAATAATTTTAACCGGTATTAAGGAGGAATGCGAAATGCTTTCGTGGCTTTCACAAAATCTCGCAACGATTTTGATAACGCTTTTACTTGTTGCGATAGTTGCGGCCATAATTATAAGTATGGTCAGAAGAAGTAAAAAAATTAAATCCTCCTGCAGCGGCGGATGCGCCACTTGCCCGTACAGCAGTTGCGGTTGTAACAATCACAAAAAGAAGTAACATTGAAAAAGCGGGGGATGATAAGCTTCGTCTCCCGCTTTTGAACTCGGAGGTATAATTTTGGTAAGCCAAAAGTCTACACTTTCAGCTTCTAATATCAAATATCTTTTGGCAATGAGAGAGCTTAATATGGAACCGCGCGGGGTACGCAGTACAGATCTTGCACGCTCCATAGGCGTTACGAAGCCGAGCGTTTACACAATGGCAAAATCACTTTGCTCTCTCGGCCTTGTAGAGAAAGACAGATACGGCGCAATTCGCTTCACACAGGACGGAGAGGACGTAGCAAAGCGGTATGAACGATATTACAATACGCTGTGCTCGTGCCTTTGCACCGTGTTCCCGAAAGAAGCGGATATACGTTCGGCGGCGTGCGCAATGCTTGCCGAAATGCCCGAAAATAATATAGAGGAAATGTGTAATACAATATCGGAAAGAACCCAAAAACTGTAGCTTTCCGAAAAGATATTTAACAGAAAACAAATCACCGTGGAAGAATATTCTTCCGCGGTGATTTTTTGCATTTATTTGTTTATTCCTTCGGAGTCAAAATTGAAAATTCCTTATTTAACAACAAATATCGCTTTATTTCCGCTCCAATAGTTCGTTTCGTATTCAACATCTATCGAGTTTGCGTTCTGCGGAACTTCGAAATACACATTTCCGGTAGCCTTTCTGCCGGAAGAAAGAGTTGTTGTTGATAATCCGTCGTCACCGTAGTAATACGCAGATGAAGCAACGTCATCTGAATAACATTTAAAATCGTAAACGCTTACTATTTGGTCGGTTGATGAAATGTTCTCTATTTCAAATGTAAGCTTGATTATTTTATTTCCGCTTGCAGCCGGGAAGTATTCCGCTCCCTTGTCATCGGCACTTGACTTATATGTTATTTTAAGAGTGCTTGTTGTGAGTGTTTCGCCCACCTTAACTTTTACCGGCTCATCAGCTTTCTGTGTGGTCGTCTTGCTGTTGTCAGAAGCGCTGTCGGAGCTGACAGATGCTTTATCGCTGCCGCTGCCTATGGCAAAAAGGGAAAATATGAGTATAACCGCTATAATACCGAAAACAGAACTAAACTTTTTCATTTTTCATAACTCCTTTGATTGTTATTGCGGCAATAACCGCTGCCGCCGCTTCGGCAAAAATGTCACCGACATCAAATGTGCCGCTTAAGATGTTGCACTTTTGCATCAGCTCCAAAACAGTACCGCATATGATACATATTGCCGAAGCTGTGAAAAAACGACGATTGCCGTGCCTTAGAAAATATAATAAGGCGCTCGTAAAGGAAAAAGCCCACAAAAAATCACAGCCCCAATTCTTAATAACCGAAAGCAAAAAACCGCTCTTTGCGGTGTGCGCGAATTTTATGCCGATGAGATTTTCCGTAAAACGACTTATTATTGTGTCACCCCGAAGAAAAATGTAAATTATATAGCCCGCAAACAGGGGAATGATAATTAAGAGAAGATATTTTATTTTATCTTTCACGGTATATACGGGTTTGGCTTAAAGAGCAATGTTATACAGTCAATGAGCCAACCGATTCCGAAAAGGCCTGCGGTAAACAGGTATAAAATGCCCGTGCCGGTTTTGCCCTCATAAAACTTGTGAGCGCCGAAACAACCAAAAAACAGGCACAGAAAAAATGCAACCCATTTATTTTTTGGCGTTCCTTGCGGTACAGCAGTGTTTGTATTTCTGTTTACATTGGTGTTTGCATTGGTGTTTGCATTGGTGTTTGCATTGTTGTTATCGTTGTTAATAACTATCTGCGGTGGTTGGTTAGCTCCTTGCAGGTCCTCTACTTGCCTGCCGCAGAATGTGCATATGACAGCGTTTTTGGGTATCGCTTTACCGCAATGCTTGCAGAATTTGATTTCCTCTGTCGGCACGCCGCATGACGGGCAAACCAATGCGTTTTTCGGTAAGGGCGCGCCGCAATGCTTGCAATGCCGGCAAACGTCCGTTGAAGCGGTGCTTCGGTTTTGTGCGTCCGCATTACTGCGTTCGTATTCCGGCTGATTTTCGTTTTCCATAACTTCTCCTCCTTGTTTTATAAGCCGTGCCGCACAAAAGAATTTATCGCTTAAAAAAGCCCGCTTTTGACACAACACTATGCCTTCAACAAAAGTTTACTGCAATTTGCGGTAAAAGTCAATACTGCAAATTGTTGTAACTTATAATCTAATCGGTGATGTTATGTACGGAAGAATACGTGATTTACGAGAGGACAGCGATTTAACGCAAAAACAGATGGCTGCGATTTTGAATTGCTCTCAACAGGTTTACAGCAACTATGAGCTCGGTCAGCGTGATATACCCACTTCCGTGCTGATTTCGCTTGCAAAGTTTTATAAGACCTCCACCGATTATATTTTAGGCTTGACCGACAAAAGGTAAGCTCAATTTTAAAAATTACAACAAAAAACGGATACCGTATTTAAATACGGTATCCGTTTTGTTTTAAGTCAGAACCTTAATTACTTGTTGTCGGGTTCAAACATTTCCTTGAGCTTGAGAAGGTGAGCATATCTGTTTGTAGCAGTCTCCTCAGCCTTTTCAAAGAGCGCTTCTGCTCTCTCGGGGAACTCACGTGTAAGACGTGAATAACGAGCCTCGTTCATTATAAAGTCACGATAGCTTGCCGAAGCGGGCTTGGAATCAAGAGTGAACGGATTCTTGCCGGCTTTCTTGAGGTCGGGGTTGAAGCGGAACATATTCCAGTAGCCTGCGTCAACAGCCTTCTTCATTTCATCCTGGCAATGAGTCATACCGCCCTTGATGGAGTGCATTTCGCACGGAGCGTAGCAGATAACGAGTGACGGACCGTCATAAGCCTCAGCCTCTGTAAGAGCTTTGATTGTCTGATTCTGGTCTGCACCCATAGCCACCTGTGCTACGTAGATGTAGCCGTAGCTCATAGCTATCTCGGCAAGGCTCTTCTTAGCGGTTTCCTTACCTGCGGCAGCAAACTGTGCAACCTGACCGATGTTGGAAGCCTTTGAAGCCTGTCCGCCGGTGTTTGAGTAAACCTCGGTATCAAATACAAGAATGTTGATATCCTTATTCTGTGCGAGTACGTGGTCAACACCGCCGAAGCCGATGTCGTATGCCCAACCGTCGCCGCCGAATACCCAAACCGATTTCTTTGAAAGGTATTCTTTGTGCTCAAGAATGTCTTTTCTCATCTCGCAGTCGCAGTCGAATGCGGTAAGAGCGTCAACAAGCTTCTTTGTTGCCGCGGAATTCTTTTCGCCGTCTTCCAAAGTAGCGAGATATTCGTCGCAAGCAGCCTTTACGTCCTCGGAAGCCTTGTCGGAGTCCTTAATAGCGGCAACCTCTTCTACAAGACGATTGCGAATGGCTTCCTGACCGAGATACATGCCGTAGCCGTGCTCTGCGTTGTCCTCAAAGAGGGAGTTAGCCCAAGCGGGGCCGTGACCGTTCTTATCAACGGTGTAGGGCGATGTGCCTGCGGGGCCGCCCCAAATTGAGGAGCATCCGGTAGCGTTTGAAATATACATTCTGTCGCCGAAGAGCTGAGTTACAAGTCTTGCATATGAAGTCTCGGCGCAGCCTGCGCATGAGCCTGAGAATTCAAGAAGCGGAGTCTTGTACTGACTGCCCATAACGGTGTTGTTTGCAAGATCCTCTTTGACTGTAACGTTTTCAACCATATAGTCAAATGCAGCCTGCTTAGCATCCTGAGTCTCACGTGCAACCATCTTAAGAGAATTGGTCGGGCAAACGCCTACGCAAACGCCGCAGCCCATGCAGTCGAGCGGAGAAACAGCCATTGTATACTTGTAAACGTCCTTGCCTTTACCTTTCTTGTCAACTATTGTTGCAACTGCCGGAGCATTAGCTGCTTCCTCAGCGGTAAGAGCATACGGACGGATTGTAGCGTGCGGGCAGACATAAGAGCACTTGTTACACTGAGCACAAGTCGCACCGTCCCACTCGGGAACCATAACGGCAACGCCGCGTTTTTCATAAGCCGAAGCGCCCTGCTCGAAGGTGCCGTCAACGTGCTCGGAGAATGCGGATACGGGGAGACGGTCGCCGTCCATATTGCCTACGGGCTTCATGACGCTGTCAACCATCTTGACAAGCTTTGCCGGACCGTGCTCGGTAACAGCTTTGGGGGCATCCTCTGCGTCAGCCCAAGAAGCCGGAACATCAATCTTAACGTAAGCGGAAGCACCTGCGTCGATAGCCGCCTCGTTCATCTTAACTATCTCAATGCCCTTCTTCATAAACTTCTGAGCTTTTTCTTTCATGTAGCCGATTGCTTCCTCAGCGGGAAGAACCTTAGCAAGCGAGAAGAATGCAGACTGCAAAACGGTGTTGGTACGCTTACCGAGACCTATTTTAGCGGCTATGTCGATAGCGTTAACGGTGTAGAGCTGAATGTTGTTCTTTGCGATGTATCTCTTGGTCTCTGCATTGAGCTTTTCAGAAAGCTCCTTCTCATCCCACTGGCAGTTGATGAGGAATACGCCGCCCGGCTTTACGTCCTCTACCATTCTGAAGCCCTTCTCTATGTAAGAGGGGTTATGGCAGGCAACGAAGTCGGCCTTGTTTATATAGTATGAGCTCTTAATGGGCTTGTCGCCGAAGCGAAGGTGAGAAATTGTAACACCGCCGGTCTTCTTTGAGTCATACTGGAAATATGCCTGAACATACTTATCTGTATGGTCACCGATGATCTTGATAGAGTCTTTGTTTGCACCGACTGTACCGTCGCCGCCGAGACCCCAGAACTTGCACTCGATAGTACCCTCTGCCGCGGTAATGGGAGCCGGCTTTTCGGGAAGTGAAAGGTGAGTAACATCATCGTTGATGCCGATTGTGAACTGACGTGCGGGAGTCTCTTCCTTAAGATGCTCGTAAACAGCAAAAATGCTTGCAGGGGGAGTATCCTTGGAACCGAGGCCGTAACGGCCGCCGGAAACCTTAAGACCTGTTCTGCCCATCTCGTCAAGAGCTGCGATTGTGTCAAGGAAGAGCGGCTCGCCTATTGAACCGGGCTCCTTGGTTCTGTCAAGAACAGCGATTTTCTTAGCAGTAGCCGGAATAGCCTCAACAAATTTTGCAGCCGAGAACGGTCTGTAAAGACGAACCTTGACAAGACCTACTTTTTCGCCCTTTGCGGTGAGGTAATCGATAACCTCTTCCGCAACATCGCAAACGGAGCCCATAGCTACGATAACTCTCTCTGCATCGGGAGCGCCGTAGTAGTTAAAGAGCTTGTAGTCTGTGCCGATCTTCTCGTTGATCTTGTCCATATACTTTTCAACGATAGCGGGAACAGCGTCATAATATTTATTGCAAGCCTCTCTGTGCTGGAAGAAGATATCGCCGTTTTCGTGCGAACCGCGCATTGTCGGATGCTCGGGGTTGAGAGCACGCTCACGGAACGCCTTAACAGCGTCCATATCTACCATATCCTTGAGGTCTTTGTAATCCCATACATTGATTTTCTGTATCTCGTGAGAGGTACGGAAACCGTCGAAGAAGTTGATGAACGGAACTCTGCCCTCAATAGCTGCAAGGTGAGCTACCGGTCCCAAGTCCATAACCTCCTGCGGATTTGTCTCGGCAAGCATTGCAAAGCCGGTCTGGCGGCAAGCATAAACGTCCGAGTGGTCACCGAAAATGTTAAGTGCATGAGAAGCAACGCAGCGAGCCGATACGTGGAATACGCACGGAAGAAGCTCACCGGCAATCTTATACATATTCGGGATCATAAGAAGAAGTCCCTGTGAAGCGGTGTAAGTCGTAGTGAGAGCGCCTGCTGCGAGAGAACCGTGAACGGTTCCGGCAGCGCCTGCCTCGGACTGCATCTCGGCAACCTTAACTGTGGTTCCGAAAATGTTTTTAAGTCCCTGTGCCGACCACTGGTCAACATAGTCAGCCATAGGGCTTGACGGGGTAATCGGGTAAATACCCGCTACTTCGGTAAACGCATAAGATACGTGAGCAGCGGCATTATTACCGTCCATAGTCTTAGCTTTGCGCTCGACTAAGGCCTTTTTGGTTTCTGCCATTTGATATTTCCTCCTTGAATGGATATTTAACAGAATGGATGTATTGTACATACTCTGTAATTTTAACACTTTTATGAAATTATGTAAACCTCATTTTAATTGAAAAAAAGGGTAAATTCTCAAAAAAATTACATATTTATTTGTGCAAATTTTGTGCTGTGTGTGTAATAACACGAATATTGTCGTAGGTTATCTTTATTTGCCAAAACAATGTGCTTTATGTTATACTATAACAAAAGTCGGGGTACGGTGATGTTGCTTTGAAGATAGAAGACATAAATTTGCCTCAGGGTTTAATGGGGACGAGAATAAAAGACAGATTAGAGGATGCGTTCGATGTCAATTTCGATGTGTCCGAAATTAAAATAGACACATTCGACGATTTCGGCAGAGTGCTGCTGGAGCCATACAACGGCGGCGAAAAGCTTTATTACCGCGGCGAGAGAATAAAGAGCCGCACGAGAAGGCTCATACCAACTCTTCTGAGAAATGAAGACGTGATAGCGGAAATGAACGGCGGTTCGATTTTTAATATTGACAGTAAAAAGCTTTTTGATTTTTACTGTTCAAGAAAACATTTTATATCGGTATACAAAACGCTCTACGGCGAACCGTCTAAGGACAGTATGTACTATATGACGGCATTTGCGCAACATTACCTTGACATAAGCCCGTTTGTGGACTTTACAAAATGTATTTACGTAGCTCTCTCGTTTGCCATTAAGGGCAGAGAAACGGCGGACAGCGATATAGTTATATACACGGCCGAGGACATAGGCGACGATGATACCTCGTCAGATATGAACGAGGTTAATGCGTGGCTCGGAAATTATAATGTTAACATAGTAAACACCGATTTCCGCGAAGAGACGATAAAATATTTTACGGAAAAGAGGAAAAACAGGGGGTTTATGCCGAAGCTTTCCCTGAGGGAGGAATTTAAAAAGCTTGAGGAGCTTTGCAGCAGTATGTCGCCCGTAGCAAAGCTGATTGACATACCCACAAACGACCTTATGAAATATCAACAGGGCGTTTTTCTCTTGCTCAACAACTTCAGCCTTGTAGATTCCATGTATCTGACAAAATCCGTGCGCCGCGGTTTTGTTATTAAGAAGTATATAATAAACGGTGCGCTGTGCGGAGAGCTTAAAAGATACCTTGCGGCAAACGCCCCGCAGTACCGGTACAAGTGCCTTATGAATATAGCCGAAGCCGTTAAATAGCGGCTTTTGTGAAAAAACTGTATATTGTGCAATTAAAAACAAATCTGCCCCGGGAGGATTCCCGAGGCGGATTTTTTATCGGTGAAGATTCGGCTTGTATACGGTCGGATTTTTGCGCGTAAGCGGCCGCGTATGCCGAATCTTCGGCTGTGCCGTTTTACCGATTAGCAGCCGCACCCGCAGCCGCCGCAGCCTGAGTTACCGCAACCGCAGTCATTACCGCAGCCGCAGCCGTTCTTGCCGTAGCTACCGTCCGCAAAGAGCAGGATTATGATGATGACAAGTATCAAAAGACCGTTGTTGCCGCATCCGCCAAAGCAGTTCATCTAATATCCTCCTTTCAGATTTAACGGCAGGCTTTTGCCCGCCTTCAATACATATTATGTAAACGGCAAAGCTTGTGTTAATATTTTTCGATGTTTCGGCATACAATATATTTTTGTGAGTATAAAAGTCAAAAAAATTTGACCTTTGAGAAAAAAATTTGACCTTTAAACTTTCGCGAAACAGGAGGAGGGGAGGCGTGAAATTGACGGTACAGAGGGCTTTTGGGCTCGTTTTTGCCTGAATTATGAGCCGAAGAGTCAGCCTCAGAATGAAAAATAAGCAAAAAGCATAAAAAAAGCAGTAACTTAAAGAAAACAAGAGATAATATGTATTTTCATCTTCACTAAAACTGAATTTGACCTTTTTTGACCTTTGACAAAAAGGGTGAAAAACATATAATAGAAAATGTCAAAGGTCAAAGATAGTCAAAGTCAAACAGATTAGGCGATGAGCCGGGTACTGTAAAAGTCCTCTGACAATCGGAAAAGACGGAGTGATTAACAAATGAACTTAAGCAAGGAAATAGCCGGTATGATTCTTGATATGCTCTCCGACAGCGGAACTACCGAAATACGCCGCAATGATTTGGCAGAGCAGTTAGGGTGCGTACCGAGCCAAATAAATTACGTCATTTCGTCACGGTTTACGCCGGAGCACGGCTATATAGTAGAAAGCCGCCGCGGCGGCGGAGGTTATATCAAGATAACCAGAGCCACATACGATCTCAGCACTCTGAAAATGCACCTCATCAATTCGATAGGAAATAATATTGATGAAAGATCCTGTCGCGCACATATCGTGAATTTGCACGACAGAGGGCTTTTGGAGGATAAAGAGGCGGCGGTAATGCTGGCGGCAACCGCCGATAAGTCGTATCACGATGTGCCGCACGAGCTTCGCGATAAGCTTAGGGCGAATATATTTAAGCAAATGTTGATTTCATCTATGAAATAAGGAGTGATTTATATGTTGTGTCAAAACTGTGGTAAATATGAGGCAACTACACATATCAAAAGGATTGTAAACGGCGAGGCCACGGAAGCTCATCTTTGCTCCGATTGTGCACGCGCTCTCGGCTATGACAGCGTCTTCCCGGATTTCGGCTTCAACTTTTCAGATATGCTCGGCTCGTTTTTCAACGAGGCAACGGTCGGCGCTCTCAGCAACGGTATAGTCCGCTGTGAAAAGTGCGGCAGTACGTTTAATGACATCGTAAGAAGCGGCAGAATGGGCTGCGGCGATTGTTACAGTACATTTTACGATAAGCTTCTTCCCTCATTTGAGCGTATCCACGGCAGAACCCATCACGAGGGTAAAAAGGCAAATACTTCTCCGGAAATAAAGAAGCTCAGCAAAACCGAAGAGCTTAAGGAAAATCTTAAGCAGGCGGTTGAGGCTCAGAATTACGAAGAGGCGGCACGCCTTCGCGACGAGATCAAAAAGCTGGAAAGCGAGGATAATCAAAAATGAGTAAGTGGTATATAGGCGCAGGCGAACAAAACGACATCGTTATAAGCACACGCATACGTCTTGCGAGAAATATTGAGGATTATCCTTTTCCCTGCAAGCTTGATACGAAAACGAGAACGGCTCTGAATAAAAAAATCGGCGACGCTGTATGCGGCAGAGAGAATCTCGAATTTATCGAGATGAAAACTCTTACTCAACCGCAGATAGTATCGCTTGCCGAAAAGCATCTGATAAGTCCCGAATTTGCATCGTCTTATGACGGCAGAGCGTTGCTTTTATCAGACAGCGAGGGCATAAGCATAATGCTCTGTGAAGAGGACCATATTAAAATACAGGTTATGAAACCCGGTCTTTCACTCGAAACGGCTTATGCCGAGGCAGACAGAATAGACGATGAGCTTAACGAAAAATTTGTTTTCGCATTTGATGACCGTCTCGGCTACCTTACCCAATGTCCGACCAATCTCGGTACGGGTATGAGAGCCTCGGTGCTTCTTCATCTCCCGGCACTTACGGCATGCGGCCAGATGAGCTCTATCTCTTCAACTGTATCAAAGCTCGGGCTTACGGTGTGCGGCTCTTACGGTGAGGGAAGCGTTCCCATGGGCGATATATACTGCCTCAGTAATCAGGTAACTCTCGGTATCTCCGAAAAAGCCGCTATTGACAATCTCAAAACGGTAACGCTGCAGCTTGCGGCGCAGGAGAGAACAGCGAGAGCGGAAATGGTTAAAAGCATAGAAACCGAGGATGAGATATTCAGAGCCTACGGAATTCTGAAATCGGCGAGGATTCTTCCCGTCAAGGAATTTATGACTCTTGTATCAAAGGTTCGTCTCGGAGCGGTTGCGGGTTTTATAAATGTTAAGCCCGAGACCGTCGATGAGCTTATGATTTCAATGCAGCCCGCAACAATAAACGCGGCGGCGGGCAAAAATCTTGACAGCCGCGAGCGCGACATTGAGCGTGCAAAGCAAGTAAGACAAAGACTTTAAATGAATTTTCGCTTTGCGGCGTTAATTTATCAATTAATTTGAAAGGAATGACAGTTATGTTCAAATTCACCGGTTTTACGGAAAAAGCAAATAAGTCCTTGAATGCGGCGGTAAAGGCAGCCGAGGATTTGGGACATACTTACATCGGCAGCGAGCATATATTGCTCGGCCTTCTCTCGGATACATCCACTGTTGCGGGTGCGGTGCTTGCTGCACATAATATAACCTATGCCGACATAGAAGAAGAACTCAAGAGAAGCATCGGCGTAGGCGTACCTACCGAGCTTCAGCCCGACGACTTTACACCGAGGAGCAAAAACATTCTCGAAACCTCTGTTGCATTCGCAAGGCAGATGGGTCAGCAGCTTGTAGGTACGGAGCACGTATTGCTCGCAATAGCGCGTGAGGGCTCATGCAGCGCAACGCTTCTTTTAAGTCGCGCCGGAGTCTCCATGCAGGACATTGTAAATGATGTGTCAAAGGCTCTTATGGGCGGTACGGCAAACGCCGGCACCAACAATAAGGACGGCGGCAAGGAAAACGAGAGTATGCTCTCGCAGTTCGGCAGAGATCTTACAAAGCTCGCAAAGGACGGTAAGATTGACCCTGTAATCGGCCGTCAGAAAGAAATAGAGAGGGTTATTCAGATTCTCTCAAGACGTACCAAAAACAATCCTTGCCTTATAGGCGAGCCCGGCGTCGGCAAAACGGCAATCGCCGAGGGGCTTGCTCTTAAAATTGTTTCGGGTGAGGTTCCCGAGCTTTTAAAGGACAAAAAGATATATTCTCTTGACCTTACCGGTATGGTTGCAGGTACAAAATACCGCGGCGATTTTGAAGAGAGAATTAAAAAGGTTATCGACGAGGTTAAAAACGCCAAGGACGTTATCCTCTTCATAGATGAGGTTCACACTCTTATAGGCGCAGGCAGCGCCGAGGGTGCGGCTGACGCAGCTAATATCTTAAAGCCCTCTCTCGCAAGAGGCGAGCTTCAGATAATCGGTGCAACCACTATTGAGGAATACCGTAAGCACATCGAAAAAGATGCCGCTTTGGAGCGTCGCTTCCAACCTGTAATGGTTGATGAACCCTCGCAGGAGGAAGCTATTGAAATACTCAAGGGCATTAAAGATAAATATGAAGCTCATCACAAGGTAAAGATAACCGATGAGGCTATCGAGTCCGCCGTTAAACTCTCAACGAGATATATAGGCGACAGATATTTGCCCGATAAAGCCATAGACCTTATCGATGAAGCGGCTTCAAGGGTAAGACTTCGTTCCTATACGGCTCCGTCGGACCTTAAAGAACTCGAAGACAAGAAAAAGAGCGTTGAGGCGGAAAAGCTCTCGGCTGTAAATGCTCAGGAATTTGAGCGTGCTGCAGCTCTTCGTGATGAGGAGCGTAAGCTCGACAAGGAAATTAAGGACAAGAAAGAAAACTGGCACGATATGGCAGGCAAGAGCCATGACGAGGTAACTCCCGCCGACATTGCCGATATAGTATCCTCTTGGACCGGAGTTCCCGTAACTCAGCTTTCTACCGAAGAGAGTGACAGACTTCTTCATATGGAGGATGAGCTTCATCGCCGCATAGTCGGTCAGGATGAAGCGGTCGAGGCTGTTTCGAGAGCTATCCGCCGCGGCAGAGTCGGACTTAAGGACCCGAAAAAGCCCATAGGCTCGTTCATCTTCTTAGGCCCCACGGGCGTCGGTAAAACAGAGCTTTGCAAGGCTCTTGCCGCCGCTATGTTCGGTGACGAAAACGCTATGATAAGACTTGATATGTCTGAGTATATGGAGAAGCACACGGTGTCTCGTCTCATAGGTTCGCCCCCCGGATATGTCGGCTATGACGAGGGCGGTCAGCTTACCGAAAAGGTAAGAAGAAAACCGTACTCCGTTGTACTTTTCGATGAGATTGAAAAGGCACACCCCGACGTGTTCAATATGCTTTTGCAGATACTTGACGACGGTGTTCTGACAGACGGTCAGGGCAGACGCGTTGACTTTAAGAATTGCATCATCATAATGACCTCGAATGTCGGTGCTAAGCTCATTTCGCAGAAGCAAAAGGCGTTCGGCTTTGCCGCAGGCGCAAAAGAGCTTGAGCAGAACGAAAAGGAAATCAAGGACGCTGTAATGGGTGAGCTTCGCAACACCTTCCGTCCCGAATTCCTTAACAGAGTAGACGACATAATAGTATTCCAGCGCCTTACCAAGGAAAACATCAAAGAAATCGCTTCGAGACTTCTCGCTGTTCTCCAGAAACGCGTTGAGGATATGGGTATCGAGGTTACTTTCTCCGATGAAGCTGTCAGCAAGATAGCCGACGCAGGCTTCGACGATGTATACGGTGCAAGACCTCTGAAACGTGCTATCCAGAGCAGAATTGAGGATGCTTTGTCCGAGGAAATGCTCAAGGGCAACGTGAAAAAGGGCGGCAAGTATATCTGCAATGTCAAAGATGACAAATTTGTTTTTGACAAGGCCGAGGAAAAAACCGTAACCGAATAAGCATAGCGGTCCGTAAAGCCATATGACTTTACGGACCGCTTTCTATATTTTCATATAATAGACGTAAAAGAATTGCAGCTTTTTTGTATGTAAATCGGTATTGCACTATAAGCGGCAAAAGTGTAAAATATACTTCGGAAGTGGTATTGTGGCAAACACAAGAAAAAACGAAATTTCAACAATAAACAAAATACGCTTTGACCCGACAAATCCGAGCGAAGACGATATAGACATACGCGACATAGCGCACGCTCTTTCTATGATGACAAGGGCAAACGGTCATTTCACCGAATTTTATTCGGTGGCAAGACATTCCGTAAACTGTGCGCTTGAGGCAACGGCACGCGGATATTCAAAAAGGGTCGCGCTTTTTTGCCTTTTGCACGACAGCGCCGAAAGCTATATAGGAGATATGACAAGGCCTTTGAAAATGCACTTTCCGCTGTTTTCCGAATATGAAAAAAAGCTGCAAAAGGTAATTTTTTCAAAATATGCGACGCTTGATATTGATGATGTCGAAAAGGAAAAGGTGAAATCCGTAGACGACAGCTTACTGTATCACGAGTTTCTTTGCTACCACGGCGACAAGCTGTTTGACTTTACACCGGAAATACATATAGATGTAAAGGATAACTCAAAAAATATATCCGAGACCGAAAAGGAGTTCCTCTGTATGTACGAGGCTTTAAAGATAAAATAATCCTGAACGGTTAAAAGCAAAACCAAAAACCCATTGCATTTTAAACAGCCTAAAACGACCTAAAGCACTTGTTTTTGTGAGTGCTTTAGGTCGCGGTGTTTTTGGACTGTATTACTGTTTTCGGTAAAAATAAAACCGACAAGTTCGGTTGAAGCTTGTCGGTTTTTGGAGCGATTAAGCAACAGCTTACGAACCATAACGCTCCCTTTCTAAAAATATTATATATGAATTCTTATTGAATTTCAACGGGAGCATGGAAAGTTTTGTTGTTTTATAGTATTATTTTATAAAGGTGATTTTATGAAATATAATGTGGAAAAAGATAGTAAAAAATTTTATTTTGGAAAACAAGAAGATTATTCAAAATATAGACCTACATATCCAACCGAACTTTTTGATTTTTTATCTAAGGAATATAATATGAAAAATAAAATTATAGTTGAGTTAGGTGCAGGAACTGGAAAGTTTTCTAAAATAGCAAGTTCTTATTGTAAACAAATTTATTATGTTGAACCAAATATTGATATGATTAACAAAGGAAAAGAATATTGCAATGATTGTGATAATATTGTTTATATTAATAAAAGTGCAGAATCAACAGGATTGCCTGAAAATTCAGTTGATATTGTATTTGCGGTCCAAAGTTTTCATTGGTTTGATAAACAAAAATTAAAACAAGAAGTAAATAAAATATTACAATCTAATGGAGATTTTGCAATAGTTTGGAATGACTGGGAAGATGAAAATAATAAATTTAGTAAGGAATACTTCAAATATATAAGCTCTTGGAATACTAAACTTACTGGTAAAACATATCAACATAAAAATGTTGATGATCGTAAAAAATTTTTCAAGAATAGTGAATATAAGACTTATATATTTATCCATTCTAAAGATTATACTATAGATATGCTAATAGGGTTATCTAAATCATTATCGTATGCTCCAAAAGAAGATAGTGAATATTATGATGAGTTTATAAATGGTATTATAACTATTTTTAATAAATATAAAAAAGATGACATCGTTCGTTTTGATTTTCATACAGAAATGTTTATAGGAAAGATTTAGGTGATGATTAATGATTGATAATGGTTATCTTTTTGCTAAAGACAATAAAAGAATATTCATAAATACAAGTTTAGGATGTGCTGGGCAATGCGCATATTGCTATTTACCAAAAATGGGATATAGTAATGGTTCAGATAATTATAGGACTATTTCAGCACAAACTATAATTGAATTTATAGAAAAAAATAAACTTGATATAAATCAAAAAACTTTAATAACACTTGGTTGTTATTCAGAGTGTTGGGATGAATATAATAAAAATGAAACAATTAGTTTAATAAAATACTTTTTAAAAAAGGGAAATCAAATTCAATTATCAACTAAGAAACAAATAATGAAAGAAGAACTTACCGAAATATTACCACTAATAAATTATTTTGGACAACTAGTTATTTTTGTTAGTTCGGCAACTATTTCTAAACATGATACCATTGAAAAAAATACTACACCTATTTCTAATAGATTTCAAAATTTTTCACTTTTTAATAGTTTAGACATACCTGTTGTTTTATATATGAAACCAGTTTTAAAAGGTATAACAATCAATGATTTAGAACTTTATAAAAAATATATTGAAAAATATAATATTAAAGATGTAGTAATCGGAAGTATATTTACAAATTACATATCCGAAGAAACTGTTCATTTTTCAAATAAAAATGAATTGTTTTATACTAAAAATAGTGATGAAGATATGATTATTTCTGAATTATCAAAAATAACAAATGTCTATAAAAGGAGTTCTGAAGTTATGTACAAATATAATGTTAGTAATCATATAGAAAAAGTAAAAAATGAAGTAGCAAAACTATTAGAGGGAGACAACTCTGGACATGGACTTTAACATATTAATAGGGTTTTATATTTATCTTTAAAATTTGCTGAAAAAGAAAATGCAAATAAATATATAGTATCATTAATAGCATTACTTCATGATGCAGATGATTATAAGTTATTTGGTATGGAAAATGCAGAGGAACTTACAAACGCCAAAATAATTATGGATGATTGCAATGTTGATAAAGATATCCAAGAACAAGTATGTGATGCTATTAATAATATTGGATATAGCAAAAGATTAAAAGGACATAGTCCAACAACTCTTGAAGGGAAAATTGTATCAGATGTAGATATGTGTGATGCATTAGGAGCAAATGGTATTTTAAGAGTCTATACTTATAGTATGAAAAATGGAAAACCATTTTTTGATAGAAATATTTTCCCAATTGAAGATATGAATGCAGAAAAATATACAAGAAAATGTGCAGATAGTAGTGTATGCCATATTTTTGAAAAAATATTAAAACTTAAAGATTTAATGCTAACTGATTCTGGTAAAGAAGAATCTAAAAATAGGCATCAAATAGTTGTAGATTTTTTATATCATTTGTTTAATGAAGAAAATGCTCTTGAATGGATTGAATATTTAAATAATTATCTTAAATAAAGGTATGGGAATTCACATAGTAGAATTTATGCGGGAGTATAAATTCAGTGCTGGCTAGCTAGACAAGAATATTACTCCCAAATTAAGAAAAACATAAAAAGAGGATTAAATTATTTTGATAATTTTTTCCTCTTTCTTCGATAAAATAAAAACTCACAAACAATTAAGTCCGTAAGCTATATTCAAATGGAGCAGGTACCGAGAATCGAACTCGGGCCACCAGGTCGGAAGCATGGGATTCTACCACTAAACTACACCTGCAAGTTATATAAAGTATTATACCTCACAAATTTAATATTGTCTATATATTTTTATTATTTAATTTTATGTAAAACTATTGATTATTTTTAGTTTATGAGTTATAATATAGATATTAATTTTAAGGAGGGTGTTCAATATGATGAACGCTACTGTTTGGGTCACTTTTGAAGCAATCGACAAAATTGAGTATTTCGTTGTTCACGACATGCTCACTGGTGAAAAGAAAAAAATGAAAGCATCTGATTTTCTCGGTACTGTTTTCAAAATGCCCAGTTCTTTCAACTATAAGTTGAAAAATGCGTTCCCCCATAAAAGACGGGTAGTTTATTCTGCCCCTGCATTTGAAGCTGTCACCAGATTGGTGAACTTCAACAGAGTTGATTCTTAAGCTCTGTTATACCCTAGCCAGAGGAGATGGTGAAAACCATTCTCCTCTGTTTTTTATATAAAATTTTTTACCAATATAATAAATATTTCTCCTGGTACTCCTAAAATTCCGTACTATTAATATTGTTATCCAATTTATTCCTATATGAAAATTAAAATATATCCCTATAAAATTTACTATTAAAATAAATATTATTCCTAAAATAGAATTAATCCCCAATTTCACCATTAATTTTATTGGTACTACAAATATTCTCATACAAATAAAAAGAAAACATATACAAGATATTATTATTAAAACATTCATATTTTCTTCTCCAATACTAATACTGTATGCTCTTAGTGTCCAAATATTCATGCACTTTTTCTACTCCAAGAAATAAAAAAAACGAGAAAGGATACTGCCTAGACAGTATCCATCTCGTCCAACATAATGTTAGAATGTTGATTTTAGCCACCAATATGTTCAGAAATGAGCTTCTGAATCTTGCTGTCAGATACCAGTACGTTATACTGCATATCATTGCAAAGGTAGTACTCAATCAGGGTAACAAACTTAAGAGCTCTTGCGTACTCCTGAGCCGAATCGAAACCTGCATTGATCATGTCCAGGAAATTAGGCTCAATCTCAGTTCCCAGAGTCTCAACTTTGAGATTGGCAATGCCTTTGACATCAACAGAAGAAATGAATGTACCATGTTCAGGCACTTCCCCGGTATAACCAGGAGCAACCAAATAGATACTCTTGTTTTCCTCCATTTCAATCTTTCTGTCAACCTCTGCCAGTCGGCTTTGGAAGTCCTTCAACTTGGCATTAGATGCCTCAACTGCTTTTTCTGCAGAGCTTACTTCGGAATTTGCATCCTCGAGTGCCTTTTTGGCATCATCGAAAACCTTCTGAACTTCTTTGAGAGTTTCCTTCCTGATCTCCAAAATCGAAGTTGCTTCTGCCAATTCCTGCTGCTCACTGGAGAGTCCAGAAACAATAGTATTTCTTTCTCCCTTCAGTTCTTCCAAAGAATAACCCTTTTCTTCAACAAGAGAATCAACCTGTGCACCCTTAACTGGTTCTACCACATGCTGAATCACAGCCTTCTTAGATGCTTTTGCTTTTCTTCTCATCTTTTTTTCAGCCTCCATATCATTTTCTTTTAATGCATTTTTGAGTTCACTATAAATCTTTGTGTTTGGACTAAACACTTTTTGCAGTTGTTCCAAAAATTCTTCCCGGGTAGAAAAGCTAAGCTTCCTCTTCACAAACAATTCCTGCGAAGATAAATGATCACGAATAATATCAGATACCAGTACACCATTAGCGACAGCCTTGCCATGCTGATTAAAAATAGCCATAATGTTTTTTCACCTCAAATATTTTTTTACTGTGTTGTGTCGGACTAGTTGAAAAAAGGTAAAAAACAAAATTAGACCAAATGTCAACTATAATATATTATACCATCATTTCTTATTTATGTCAACGTTCAAACTAAGTCTTTCCAATTCTGTTATCTTTTCATCATATAATTGGTTTAGTTTAACTAATCTTTCATAAGATAACTTATCAATTAATTCTGGATTTCTTTCAATTTCATCTAAAATTTCATTTTTATACAAATGATTTTGAGTATCTTTTTGTAAAGACTCCATAAAATTATTTATCTTCTGTTCACTAACTTTTGTTTCTTGTCCTTCAACTAAAAGTTCTGGATGAATGAAAATTGATTTTACAAAATCTATTATTTTATCAATTATTTTCATGTCTTCTCCTTTTTGCTTTATATACATACTTATTTTTCTTCACTTTTTCCGTTTTTTACCTTTGCTATTTTTTCTTCTTTTTCTTTCTGGATTCTTTCAATTCTAGCCTTAAGTTCTTTTACATATTCTCTCTTTTTGTGTGCTTTTCTTCTTTCTTCTTCTATCATATCTTGAGATATTTCATCATGTAATTCTTCTTTGTCTTCAACATCACATTTATCATCTATTTCTTCTTGTTCTCCAGTTTCTTCTTTATTCTCTCCTTCTTGTTCTTCACCATCTTTTTTATTTGGAACTTGCACTCGTTCACTACTAATATCAGCATAAGAATCAATAAATGAATCATCATCAAAAGCAAGTTCCTCCTCAGTTGGAGGAGCAATACCTACCTGTGTTTGTCTTATTAATGTTTTGGTTTTTCTTATTAAGTTTCTACAATAATTCTCAAAATTCTCTATGTGATTAGCTGCTTCAACTCCATCTAAACCAATAGCATCATTTCTTGCTAATTTTCTTACTTGATCAATCTGTTCATTTTTTACAATAAATATTCTTGCATTTACTGCATTAAAATTTTCTAAAATTGATACATTTGCATTCTCTATTTTAAATATAACATATCCTGCATATAAATCCTTACCAATCTCACATTCTAATATATCATAATCAGGATTATCTCTTTTTAATGATCTAACAAGTCTTTTAAAACCTTCCATTTTTTTACTTACTGGCATCACATAATTGCTACGACTTTGTTTTAAATTTTGTGGCTTATCATCAAAAAAATCCTTTCTTTCTTTTTCAGGTCTAAATATTCCATCATCAGAAAACTTAACATTTAAAGAATCCATCAAATCTTCAAAACTATCAAACCTTTTATCATCAAAATTCTTCTTTAAATCCATATATTTAATAAAATCTTCATACTTTTCTTTTATTTCTTGATATTCAATTGTATTTTCAAGTGATTTTAATCTTAAAGCTTTTTCATATACTTCTTTTACTTTTTCAAAATCACCTTGTACTTTATAACTTGCTGCTAAACTTTCAAATACTTTAAATACTTTAGGATTTGTAAATTTTATACTACCTTTATTTGTTGATAAAAAGCGTATAACAGATGCATTAATTAAATTTTGATATTGCTCAATGTCTAAATACATATTTTGAGATTGCATAATTAATAAATTCATTATATCATCTCTATTTATATCATCCGCATCAGCAACTTTCTTTGCTATAATTTTAGATATATATTCACTTGTCATTCCTTTTGTTGAAGTTCCTGGATTTCCTAAAATTGAAGCATATATTGTTGCAATTTCATTTTCCATATTGTCTTTATCTTTTTGTGTTGTCATATTACTTTCTCTTATATCTTCTGCCATTAATTGCAAGGTTTCATTTATTGGTTCATATTTTGAAACTTCTTGATAATTTTCTAATAATGGTGCCATTAACTTTTTTAAATCTCTTAATTGAATTTTTTTACCACTTGCTTTTTTATTTTGAATTAACATATTATATTGTCTTTTTATGTTTGATGCTTTTGATTTTTTTTGTTTTTCATTTAATTTTTCTTCTGTTGCTAAATCTTTTCCAAAAACAAATTCATTTATTAGATCAATTAATTCAGGTATTTTCATATATTTAACATTGTATAATGAATACAAAACATTATACAAACTCCTTTCTTTTTTCTCCATCTATTTATTTTGTAAAGAGTATGCTTATTAACAAGCATACTCTTTTTAGTTAGTTTGAATCAAATCTTACTTAATTTGATTCAGAGATTTTTGCAAAGCTCTCCATCTTTCATCAGAAACTACTAATTCGAGTGGAATTAAATCCCAATCAATTTTGCATTTTTTGATTTTAGATTTCAATTCTTCTTTAAGCTCTACACAAATTTTTTCTGCTTCAAACCGTTCAATGCTCACTCCATTAACTACAACAATGTCTCCTGCTTTGACTAATGCATTTTCTAATTCAGGGAGTACTTCTTCAATTTGTTTTTTCAGTGCCTCTTTCATTATCTTTGCATCTCCTTATAACTACTTAAAATTGCTTTAAGCGATATATATATTATATCATACCAAAAAAATATTATCAACTTATTAATTAGTAATAAATTTTATAACCTTTTTCTACATTTTTCATAATATAAACCAATGAGATGCAGTTAAGTATGGCAGACTTAAAAAAATCAATTTTTTCCATAATAAAAACCTCCGTATTCTTTTTCATGAATACTAGAGGTTCTTGATTTATCGATATTACAAATTTCTGTATGCGGCTTCCATTAAGGTTTTTAAATTTTACGCACTCTTAAGTTCAAGCCTTAATTTATCACTAATCATTGCTATAAATTCTGAATTTGTAGGCTTTCCTTTGGCTGCTGAAATTGTGTATCCAAATATGTTTTCTACTGTCTTTTGTTCTCCTCTTCCCCATGCTACTTCTATTGCGTGACGTATTGCTCTTTCTACTCGTGATGGAGTTGTGTGAAATTTATTGGCTATTTGTGGATATAAACATTTTGTAATTTGATTTATAACATCAATATCATTTATAACCATAATAATTGCTTCTCTTAAATATTGATAACCTTTTATATGTGCTGGCACTCCAACTTCATGTATAACATTTGTAACTAATGCTTCAATATTTTCTTCTTTATTGGCTGAGTTGTTTGGAATATCAATATATTGTGGTTTACTTATTCCTATTTCTCTTGAAATAAAATTATTGTTTTGTGATGATGGTTTGTAATTTTTTAGTTCTCTTATTCTTGTTATAAGCAAATCTATATCAAATGGTTTTACAACATAATATTCAGCTCCAAGTTCAATTGCTCTTTGGGTTACTTTGTCTTGTCCAACTGCTGATAGCATTATGCAAATAGGCTTTTTGTTTAATTTTATCATGTTCATTTGTTCTAAAACCCCTATTCCATCTAAATGTGGCATTATTACATCTAATAATAATACGTCTGGCATTAGACTAGATACCATATCTAAAGCTTCATTTCCATCTTTTGCTCTTCCTACAACTACCATATCTTCTTGATTTTTTAAATATGTTGCTAATGTTGTACTAAATTCTTGATTATCATCTGCTATTAAAACTGTGATTTTTTCTCTCATGTTTTTTCCTCCTATTTTTCAATTGTAAAAAACTTACATTTTGGATTATATTATATTGAATTTAAGATTACAATATATTTTTGGAAGTTTTTGACATTTCAATCACTTATTTACTACTATATCTACTATTTTTCGACACAATTCGACAATTCTTATTTTATTGATTTTTTGTTCTTCGATGTTTTTCAAAAAAATATCCTTTTTCTCTTTTTCCATTTCAATTTTTATTCTTATATTTTCTGAATAATCAATATTTATGATATTTATATCATTACTTTTACAATAATATTTAAAATTTTCTAAATTAGAATAATCTGTTTCTAATTCAATTTCAAAACCATCTTTTTGAAATACTAATTCGCTTTTTTGAATAGCTTTTTTCGTTGCATCTGAATATGCTCTAACTAATCCACCTGTTCCAAGTAAAATTCCACCAAAATATCTTGTTACAATAACTATTATATTACATAAATTACTTCCTTGTAATATATTTAGCATAGGAGCTCCAGCTGTTCCTGACGGTTCTCCATCATCACTTGATTTTTCAATTATTCTATCTTCTTCTACAATTCTATAAGCTATACAGTGATGTTTTGCATCATAATATTTCTTTTTTATTTCTTTTATTTTGTTTTCTGCTTCTTCTACATTTTTTACTGGATAAATGTCTGCTATAAATTTTGATTTTTTTTCAATAATTTCTGTTGTTTCATTTTTTGATATTGTATAAAATTCTTTCATTCTTCTAAATCTCCAACATGCATTCCTGCAGTATAACCTGTTGAGTATGCTATTTGTAAATTAAATCCTCCTGTATATGAATCTACATCTATTATTTCTCCTGCAAAATATAACCCTTTTACTAATTTTGATTCCATTGTTTTTGGATTTATTTCTTTTATATTTATTCCCCCACTTGTTATAATTGCTTCTTCTACTGGTCTAAAGTCTTTTATTGTAAGTTCGAATTTTTTTAATACTTTTACTAAATTTCTTCTTTCTTCTTTTGTTATCTCATTAACTCTTTTTTCTTCATTTATTTTTGTTTTTTCAATTACAATTGGAATCATTTTTTGTGGTAATAATTTGTCTAATGCATGCTTAAATTGTTTATTTTTAAATTCTTTAAAATCTCTTAATATTCTTTCATCTAATTGTTCTTCTGTTAATGCTGGTTTTAAATCTATTTGTAATTTTATTTTTTGCTCTTTCATTAGATTATCTATTTCTTTATATCTTACCAAATGTGCTGAACCACTTAAAATTGTAGGTCCTGAAATTCCAAAATGAGTGAATATCATTTCTCCAAAATCTTCATATATTAACTTATTTTTTGATTCATCAATAATTTTTATTCCAACATTTCTTAAACTTAAACCTTGCATTTCTTTACATTCATTCTTCTCATATATTACCAAAGGAACTAGTGATGGTCTTATTTCTGTTACTTTATGTCCTATATTTTTGGCTATTAAATATCCATCTCCTGTTGATCCTGTTAATGGATAACTTTTTCCCCCTGTTGCTAGTATTATTTTATCTGTTTGAATTATTTCTTTCTCTGTCCTTACTCCTAATACTTCACCATTTTGTACTAAAATTTTTTGAACTCTTGTATTAAATAATTTTTTTATTTTTAATTCATTTATTTTTGATTTGAAACAATTTAATACATCTATAGATTTGTCTGTAACTGGAAAAATTCTGTTTCCTCTTTCTTCTTTTACTTCAAGTCCTTGATTTTTTAGAAAGTCTATTATATCTGTATTTGTGTAATTTTGAAATGCACTATATAAAAATTGCCCATTACCTGGAGTATTTTTTATAAATTCACTCATATATAATGAACTTGTTATATTACATCTACCTTTTCCTGTTATTAATAATTTTTTTCCAAAATCTGAATTTTTTTCTATTATTGTTACATTATTTCCATATTCGGCTGCTGTTATTGCTGCCATCATTCCGGCAGGTCCGCCACCTATTACAATTACATTTGCCATATTTTTTTCGTTAGACTTTTTCTAACTTCCTCCGTTCCTTATTTTTCATTATTATATTAACAAATTTTTGATAAAAAATCAAATAATTTACAAAAATATCTTGACAAATTTGTAAAAACATACTAAAATAATTAATGTGTTCACAAATGGACTAAACAATGGTGGATGTAGCGTAGTTGGTTAACGCGCCAGTTTGTGGCACTGGAGACCGTGGGTTCGAGTCCCATCTTCCACCCCATATAATACCTTATATGGTTGTTTATAATTTTATACATTGGGCTGTAGCCAAGCGGTAAGGCATTAGACTTTGACTCTAACATGCGCTAGTTCGAATCTAGCCAGCCCAACCAAAATAACGAGATATGTTAATATCTTGTTTATTTTTTTATATGTAAAAAGGAACTATTTTCATAGCTCCTTTTCTTTATCTATCTATCGCTTTGTTTTCAACTTCATTTTGAACTTTTTCAATAAATTCGTCAATTGTCATCTCACCTAAATTAGCTCCATTTTTTCTTGCACGAACAGTTACAACTTGACTTTCTTGTTCATTTGCACCTATAACTAACATATATGGAACTTTTTCAAGTTGAGCTTTTCTGATTTTATATCCAATTTTTTCATTTGAATCATCTAATTCAACTCTTATTCTCTTAGCTCTTAATTTTGCTTTTAATTCTGTACAATAATCAATTTGAGCATCTGTAATAGGTAATATTTTTGCTTGTATTGGTGATAACCATAATGGGAATGCACCTTTTGTTTCTTCAATTAAGAATGATATAAATCTATCTGAAGATCCAAGTATTGCTCTGTGTATTACTACTGGTCTATGTTCTTTATTATCTTCACCAACATATGTTAAATCAAATCTTTCTGGTAATGCAAAATCTAATTGACATGTTGGTATTGTAACATCATGATTTAATGCTGTTTTGATTTGAATATCAATCTTTGGTCCGTAGAATGCAGCTTCTCCTTCTGCTTCATAGAAATCTATATTCATTTCTTTTAATATTGCTCTTAATTGTGATTCTGCTGTTTCCCACATTTCATCATTATCTATATATTTTGCTTTATTGTTTTTATCTCTTAATGATAATCTGTATTTAAATGAATCTGCTGAAAATCCGAAGTCTTTTTGATATACTTCTTTTATTAATTTTAATACATTTCCTACTTCTTCTTTTATTTGATCTGGTCTTACAAATAAGTGTGCATCATTTTGACACATTTGTCTAACTCTTTCAAGTCCGCAAACAGCACCACTATTTTCATATCTAAAATCATTTGCTAATTCACCTATTTTTATTGGTAAATCTTTGTATGAACGTTGTTTACTTTTATATACTAACATATGATGTGGACAGTTCATTGGTCTTAATACCATTTCTTCATTATCTAATTTCATTGCAGGAAACATGTCATCTTTATAATGATCCCAATGTCCACTTGTTTTATATAATTGAACATTTGCAAGTGATGGTGTATATACATGACTATATCCTAAATCTATTTCTTTATCTTGTATATATCTTTCTAATATTCTTCTTATTGTTGCTCCATTTGGCAAATACATTGGAAGTCCTGAACCAACTAATTCGTGTGTCATAAATAATTCAAGTTCTTTTCCTATTTTTCTATGATCTCTTTGTTTTGCTTCTTCTAATAATCTTAGATGTTCTTCAAGTTGACTTGCTTTTAGGAATGATACTCCATATATTCTTTGCATTGAGTCATTTTCTTGATTTCCTTTCCAATATGCAGCAGATGTTGTTAATAATTTTATTGCTTTTATTTTTCCTGTTCTATTTATATGTGGTCCTGCACATAAATCTATAAATTCTCCTTGTTTAAAGAATGATATTGTTTCACCTTCTGGAAGTTCTTTTATTAATTGAACTTTATATGGTTCTTCTTTTTCTTCCATTAACTTGATTGCTTCTTCTCTTGATAATACACTTCTTTCTAATGGTAAATCTTCTTTAACTATTTTTTTCATTTCTTCTTCTATTTTGGCTATATCTTCTTCTGTGAATGGCTTTTCTACTCTAAAATCATAGTAAAATCCATTTTCGATTGCTGGTCCTATTCCTAGCTTTGTGTTTGGATATAATCTTTTTACTGCTTGTGCTAATATATGTGATGTTGTATGCCAAATTGTCTTTTGTAATTCTTCATTTCCTTCTTCCATATCTAAAATTTGTCCATCTTTTTGTATTGTTCTAATCATAATTATACCTCCTTATATTTTGGATCTACCTTATTTTATAAATAAAAAAACACTCCTATAGATATTTCTATCTATAGGAGTGCTTATATTACACGGTTCCATCCTATTTTTAACTTACTGATAGATTATAACGTATCTTATACGTCTAACTTATTCGTTAGAAAGCTAAAGAGTTAGTTTTTCAAATATGTTTTCCACAATTAGTTCTCAGCCTGTGACTAATTTTCTCTGTTGATAACCTTTATTTTACTTTTCTCTTAATCTTAAATATCACTATTTTTCTTTATTACTACAAATGAACTAATTCCTACTATTGCTAATGCTACTATTGCTACTATTGTTCCTGTACTATCTTCTATACCTGTATGTGGTAATGATGTATTTGTTGTTTTTGTTATTTTTACAGTTGTTGTAGTAGTCTTTGGGATTTCTAATGTAGTACTTGTGCTTGGTGTAGTTGTTGTTGTAGTTGGCGCAGTTGTTGATGTTGATTCTGTTGGTAAATCTGTTGGTGTTAAAATATCAAAATCATCATCAGCATATGCTATATTTGATATTGCTAATGCAATCATTGTAATTCCTATTATTAATGTTAATTTAAAAAATCTTTTCATATTATTTACCTCTTCTAATTTATTATTTAATAACTCAATATTATTTATACCATATTATTTTATTTTTTTCAATACATTTTTCAAAAAAAATATATTTTTTTACATTTTTATTTGTTATACTTTTTCTTTAAATATATCATTTACAATTCTTGAGAATTCTTCTTCCTTCTTAGTTAACTCTATTTTTATGTTTCCTTTTTTGCTTTGAGTATATAATTCTTTTTCATTCAAATATTCTTCTAAATATTTTGCAACCGTTTTTCCTGTATTTATTAATTCTACATCATATTTTAGTTCATCTCTTATAACTTGTTCATATATTGGAAAATGTGTACAGCCTAAAATAATCTTATTTATCTTCTTTTCTTTAAATGATTTCATATATTCTTTAATTGCATTTCTTCCTTCTATTCCTGTTGCTCTTCCTTCTTCAGCAATCGTTGCAAGCATCGGACATGCTTTATTTATTACATTAATATTAGAAATATTTTTTCTCAATTGTCTTTCCCATTCGCCACTTCTTATTGTTCCTTCTGTTGCAATTACACCTACTTCTTTGTACTCTTTTTCTTTAATATATTCTACTGTTGGTTTTATAATTCCTATTATTGGTATTTCAAATTTTTGTTGTAATATATCTATTGCTTGACTTGTTGCAGTTCCACAAGCTATTACTATTATTTTTACATTTTTCTTTATTAAATATTCTACATTTTGAATTGCAAATTTTATTATTTCTTCTCTATTTTTTTCTCCATATGGAAAGTTTTTGGTATCTCCTAAATATATATAATTTTCATTAGGCAATCTTTTTTGAATCTCTTTTAATATTGTTATTCCTCCAACTCCAGAATCAAAAATTCCTATTGGTCTATTATCCATTTTCTTTTTCCTCTCTTATTATTTTATAACTGTATTATTATATAATATATTTATGTTTTTGACTAGTTATTATTGTCAATTATTTTATTTTTTCATATTATACATTAATAGGCTTTGCCTAAATTTTATTAAAGGAGTTTATTTATGGAAATGGATGAAAGAAAATCTGAGCCAATGTGTCCTATAGTTGATATTGATGGATTTATTGCTGATGGAAAGCAATTTGATTTAGATATTACTTTGGCTAATGATCATAGAGATGTTATTTATGGTATTGTTAGAGATTGTTTCAAAGAGCCTGTAAGCGATGCTGTTGTTAAATTAGTTGAAATAGAATATAAATGTGGTAAAAAAGAATTAAAACCTGTTTCCCATACATTTACAGATGAAGATGGTGAATTTGTTTTTGGTCCTCTTTGCCCTGGTAAAAAATATGCTGTACAAATTTGGGCTAATCAAGTAAAACACATAAAAATTTGTGCAAAATGTCATCATGAAGGAAAATGCTTAAAAGGTGTTGATTTAGATTGTGATAAAAAAGATTTTCCACATTGTGATAGATGTTTAAAAGATGAATTAGAGGTATCAGATTCTGAATAATTTTTGAGGTTACTTTTGTAGCCTCTGTTTAATTTTATGAATTTTGTTCATAATTATTTTATGGAGGTCTATATATGAAAAAAAAATCTCATTTGTTTAGAAATATTATATTATTCATAATTTCAGCTATCTTTCTATTAAGTTTTTCTTATTATATATATACTACATATAGTAATATTGAAATGTCATCAGAATATGATATCTCAAAAATTAGTACTTCTAATAATTCGGTTTCAACTACTACAAATTTAGACATTTCAAATATGTTAGAAGATGTTTCTAATTGTGTTGTTGGTATATCAAAAATAAAATCTCATTCTACATCTATTTTTTCAACAAGTTCTTTAAATGATTTAGGGATTGGTACTGGAATAATTGTTTCAAATAATGGATATATTTTAAGTAATTGTCATGTTACTGGTGAAAAATTTAGTACATGTTATGTTACATTAGAAAATGGTAACACATATGATGCAACTGTTTTGTGGTGTAATTCAGAGTTAGATTTATCTGTTTCAAAAATAAATGCCTCCGGTCTAAATTATGTAAAATTTGGAGACTCTTCCAAAATTAAATCTGGTGAAACTGTTTATGCCATTGGCAACCCTATTGGATATGAATTTAGAAGGACTATAACATCTGGAATAATTAGTGCTATAAATAGAACTATAAAAATTGAAGAAAATAATTCTGTATCATATATGACTGATTTGATTCAGACTGATGCTTCTATTAACCCTGGAAATAGTGGTGGACCTTTAATTCTTTCTACAGGAGAAGTTATCGGAGTAAATAGTGTAAAAATTACATCTGCAGAAGGTATTGGTTTTGCCATTCCTATTAATGTTGTAAAACCTGTAATTGAAAAAATTGTATCAACTGGAGCTTTTGATGAGGCTTATCTGGGAATTTATGCTTATGATAAAGAAACTACTCCATATTTTTCTTCTACAAATGTTCCAAATGGAATTTATATAGCACATATTAATAAAGATAGTCCTGCTTATTCTAGTGGAATAAAAATTGGAGACATTATTACTTCTATTGATGATAAGACTTTTAATAATATGATTGAATTAAGAGAATATATTTTTACTAAAAGCCCTGGTGATAATATTACTATTAATATTAGTAGAGGTTATATAACTAAATCTTTTAATATTACATTATCAAAAAAGTAGGCTTTCGCCTACTTTTTTAGTTCTTTATTTCTAATAATTTTTCTTTCAATTTATTTTCAATTTCTTCAAGTTGAACTTCTGCCTCTTGTCTTTTTACTCTTCCATTTTCGTGAATTTCTATAACTTTATCTAATGTATCTATAATATCTTGATTTGTTTTTTGTAATGTTTGAACATCTACAACAGCTTTTTCAGATTCTTCTGCAATTTCAATTGTTCCTTGTTTTAATAATTCACTATTTTTTGTAAGCATATCATTTGTCATTTGTGTAACTTGTTTTTGTGCTCCTAATGCATTTCTTGCATTTGTTATTCCTAATGCTATAACAATTTGATTTTTCCAAAGTGGAATTGTATTTATTAATGAACTTTGTATTTTTTCAACTAATTCACTATCATTGTTTTGAATTAATCTAATTTGTGGTGCCATTTGAATTGATATAATTCTTGTTGTTTTTAAATCATATATTCTTTTTTCAAATCTATTTATTATTGCTACCATATCATTTACAGCTTGTGCATCTGTTTGTTCTTTTGTTTCTTCTGCTATTTTTTGTAATTCTGGTAATGTAACTGTTTTCAATTCTTCTAATTTCTTTTCACCAGCAATTATATATAATGATAATTCTTTAAAATATTGTAAATTTTTATCATACATTGTATCAAATATTGCAATATCTTTCATCATTTGAAGTTTATGTGTTTCTAATGATTTTTCTATTTTAGCTATATTATTTTCTACTTTGTCATATTTTGCTATTAATTTTTCGACTTGTTTTTTTGCAGAATTGAATATTCCTAATATTCCCTTTTTCTCTTCAACTGGAACATCTGCATTAAATTCTTTTATTTCTGTTACTAATCCTGATAGTAAATCTCCAACTTCTCCAGAACTTTTTGTTCTAACATCATTTAAAACACTATCTGAGAATTTTGAGATATTACTTTGTGCACTTGAACCAAATTGTAATATTTGGGCAGTATTTTTTACATCAACTTTACTAATAAATTCATCTATTGCAGATTTTTCCTCTGGTGTTAAAGCATCATAATTTAATGATTTTTCCACAACAGCTTCATCAACTTTTTTATCTGTTTGTAATGCTAATTCGATATCTTTTGTATCTACATTTTTAGCAACTTCTAATTTTATTTCTTCTTCCATTTTATTTTCTCCAATCTTTTTTATAATTATATTTAAAATTTTATAAACTATTTATTTCCTAAATATGAAATTAATTGTTCATATACATTCATTTTTAGGCTTGATACTGTACTTATTATGCTTTGTGGTATTCCTTTTACATTTACTTGTGTTACATCATAATTTCCACCTGTTACACCTGTTCTAAATCCATATTTTGACCATGCAATTTGTTGTATCTCTTTATCTTCATAAGCTTCATAATACTCATCTCCTGCTTCATCAAATGATGCTATACAATGTGAGTTCCATATTGTTGGTGTTGGATATAATATTCTCATCTTGTCTTTTACTTGTTCCCATCCATCTGGATTTGAATTTGCAAAGTCTATTACACTTTTTTCATAATCAACAATCATTGGCTTTCCTCCAACTCCTGTTTTTAAGTATAATTCAAATAAATCTGCTGGTGTATTGTTCATATATCCTGATTTTGTGTAAAATTCTTTTAGTTTGGGTAAATTTTCTGCAACTGCTTCATCTGTTATTTCTCCATCACACATAATTGAAAGTAATAATCCATAATATGTTGCACCAGGTGATGATGTAACTGGATCTGTTGAGTCTATATTTATACTTCCATATAACATATCTACTCCAATGTCTTTCCATTTCTTTCCTTCAAGTATATATGATATTAATTTTGGCATATCTGTTATATAATATACCCCATCTTTTTCTGTTACTATTTTTTGTTCTATTAATGCATCTACAACTGTATCCCAACTATATATTACAATTGGAGTATTTAATGTTAATCCACCTTTTTGAACTGTATATCTTGCTGATTCTCCTTTTGTTGTATCTGGTGCTAATTTATAATAATCATAAAATCTTTGATCAGAACAGAACATTACATCATATTTTGTTCCATCTTCTCTTACTAATGGATTTTTAATTAGTTTTCCATTACTCCATGAATCATATATAACATTTAGTCCATATTTCTTTTTCATTATTTTATTGACTTCTTCATCTGCTAAGAAATTTTCTTTTCCTCCACCTGTTGCAACATATACTGTTTTTAAGTTTGATTCCATAATTGATTCTCCATTTGTTGAAAAGAATTTTATTCCTATTATGATTAAGACCAATATTATTAAAATTCCAAGTCCTATCCAGACTTCTTTTCTTCCTCTCATATTTTTTATCTTCCTTTCTTTAGGCTTTAATTATCTATATTTAAACTTACTTCCTATTTTTTTATATTTATATCTCCTAAAAATCCATCAGATTTTAACATTTCTTCAAATACTTTTAATTCTGCATCTGTATCTATAATCTCTGCTTGATACATATTATTTAATTGTTCATGAAAAGCTTCTTTTATTTTTGCAATCATATCTCTTACAGACTTCATAAATTTTTGACTTTCTTCTGAATTTAATTTTTGATTTTCAATTTCATCATATCTTTGCAATATTTTTATTGTTACTGGTAAGTAATAATTTATAAAATTATTTACTTGTGATAGTTTTCCTGGATTTTTTGATAAAGTATCAATTATCTTATTTGATGTATTACAAATATCTTGGACATTTGCAATTAATTCTCTGTCTTCTAATTGTTTTGAAATATCAAAAATTTGCGTTGTTTGTGATTTTGCATTTTTTAGTATTTCATATAAATTAGTATTTTTAGTTGAATAATCAATTTTACTTCTATCTTTAAATATTAAGGTTCCGGCTCCATATGCCACTGCACTTATTGCTAATGATGGTACTAATTTAACTCCAAGAGCTAAATATGGTACTGCAAAAAATGTTCCACCTAATATTGCAGAAAAAATATATCCTTTTTTCATTATGTTTTCCTTTCTTTCTAGTTATATCCCCTTACTTGTTTAAATGCTTCTAATAAATTTGTTCTTCCATCAAATACTTTTGCATTTGTTAAATTTGCTATATCTTCTAATTGTGTTTTATCTGCTGATCCAAACATTATGCTAAATATTGGTATATCTTTATTTATTTGTCTATATACTGATTGAAGTTGGGTTAATCTATTATAATTTGATTCACCATCTGTCATTAATACTACTGATGTATTATACTTTTCTAAGTTTTCTTTATTTAATATATTTAATCCTTCAATTGCTGGTATATATATATCTGTTCCACCATTTACTTTTGTTGATGTTATTTGATTTATTAATTCTTCTGTTTTAGTTCCATCTTCTGTTGTATATTCTCCAAGTATTTCATGATTAAATGGTATTATTGTTATTTTGTCTTTATTTGAAAATTGTAATAAATCTTTTGATGCTTCTTCTTCATTTAAGATATATTGCATTGCTTCTATTAATTGTTTGCTTCCACTTCCATACATACTTCCTGAATAATCTAAACAAAATACAATATTTATTGGTTTTCTTAATTCTGTTTGATATATTCCTAGTGCTGTTTTTATTACTGCTGTACTTGGATATTTTACTGGCACAATATATTTTGTTGTATCTATTCCCCAGTTTGGATTAAATACTGTTTTATCTGCATTTTCATTTATTCCACCAAACCAAACTCTTCTTCCTGTTTTCACTAATTCAGCTTGTCCTTCATTACTTAATATGTAATTTTGTATTTTTTTAAATTCTTCTAGCTTAGCATCATCTTTATTATCTATATATGCAAATGGTGAATCTGATATTGAAACCCCATCTTTAGTATATATTGCATATAATGGTTCTTCTCCTTTTTGTTCTAGCTGTTTATTCATATTTATTAATGATGTTTCATAAGTTATTAATGCTTCATAATTACCTTTTAAAAACATTTCTTGTAAAAATTCATCATCTCCTGATGATCTTTTTACTCCTGAATATAATTGAATTAACTGATCTTTTAACTCCTCATTTTGTAAGTTTTCTTCTGTTAATATTTCAGGATTTCCTGCAAGTGTTGTTAAAAATCCTAAATATGCTGTTGCTCCTGTATTTGTTTGAGTTGGTGATGACATATTGAATTTTAGTTTTCCTTGGTTTATTGCCTCTAATATGTCTTTCATATAAACATCTTTTCCTATAAATCCTAATTCTTCAGCTTTTGATTTTTTTATTCCAAATACTACTGGATTTATACTTGTTGATTTTGAATTTGTTGTTTTTATTTTGCTATCTAGCATATATAACCATATTGAATTTGAACACCATACTGCATCATATTTTTCACCATTATTAAGTTTTGACATTATTTCAATTGTTCCTGCATAATCTATGCTTACATCTATATTATTCTTTTTTGCATAATTTTGTATGATTTCTTCTATGTCTTTGTTTTCTGTACTTGATATTATTTTAAATGTATTATCTGAATTCGTTTTCTCTGTGTTTTTTATTGTTGTACCTAATTCTTCCCTCATACCTTCAAAAAAACATATCATAATAATAAAAATAATAAAAATTAAAATAATAGATTTCTTTTGTTTTTTCTCCATATTTTCTCCCCTTTCTTACATATACAACTTTATCATTAATCTCTTAATTTTTCAATAGAAAAAAACTAATAGGCAAAAATTAATAAAACTTTTGCCTATTAGTTATATTTTTACTTTAATTTACTTTTGAAAAATTTTGCTATATTACCACTCATAAAAAATACTATAGCAACTATAACCAATGCTACAATAATATCCCAAAACAAACTTCCTGTTGTAATTTTGATTTTTCTAGGAATACTGTAAAAAAGGAGCATTGTTGTAATAAAGCATATCTCTTCAGATACATTTGAGTCTGAAAAAATCACATACCAAAAATTATTTTTAGAAAATGTTTCTATATCTGTTTTCTTTATTTTTCGAACAATTCTAATAATGATAATAATTGCTAATACTACTAATGCTATTAATACATTAATAATTCTAGGAAAAGTCCCTAAAAGTGTTATTATTGCTAAAACAATACCTGTTATTGTTAAAATTTTTTCAACATTTGTCGTTTTACATAATTCAATAATCCGTTTTTCAAAATCTTTCATAATTTGCCTCCCATAACATTTGTTGGTGTATATTCGTTCTATATGTCAACTCCAAATAGGAGATAAAAAAGTTAATGTTTGTATTTTATCATTTTGCATTGATTTTGTCAATTAATCCACATGATTCTTTGCCTTCACCACAATATTTATCTGTTATACATGTTGGACCAAGTCCTTTTCCTATTAATGGTGCTACATGTTTTACTTGTCTTACCATTTCTTGTGTAATAAATCTAATTTGCCATTGTGCCTTATTACAACAACGCATTCTTGAAACCCATTGTAAATTTCTAGCATTCATTGTTGTTATAACATTTAACATTTGTGCCCCAATATAAAAATATATTAAATCTTCTTCTGCAATTCCTTGTTCTTTAAATTCATCAAACATTTTTATATTTTCATTAACAGCTTTTTGATATACATCATTTGCGTTTTTCTTTATTGTTTCTGGTGTTATATAATTTTTCATATCCCATAATGGTACAAATTCTGGTATTAGCAATGGATGCATTCTATGTCTTGTTAAATGTGTTAATATTGATAATGAAATTGGAATTTGAAAACTAAAACTTACTTGTTCTAATTCTCTTTTTTCTTCTTTATGAAGAATATTTTGCATCATTTTTTCTTTTGCATTTTCATCTTTTTCTTCTAATTCTTTTAATATCTCATCAGCCATTTTTTCTGAACATTGATAATGATACATTATATTACTTTCTAGTACAACATCATCTGCATTTGGTGTATAACTTAAAAGTTCTGGCTTTTCTAATATTTTTATTTCTGGTTTTTTAATCATTTTTTCTAAATATTCAAATTGATTATCACTATTCATTTTTGAATTTTCTATACATTCTGTTAAATATGGCACTTTTTCTTTTATAATTTCATATAAGATTTTTCCAAATTCATTTAATTCCTGTATTCTACTTAATCTTCCATATATAAAAGATTCAACCATCTTTTCTAATTCTCTTGCATCTAATCCCATTATTATATTACTATGAAAACAATATGGTAATATAAATCTTGCATCTTCTACGTCAATTCCTTTGTCTACTAATTCGCCATATGTATTAAATAAATATTGCATATGTTTTTGGTATTTCTCTTTTAATTGTTCATTTTGTGGATGTATATTTAAATTTGAATCTCTAAATTCTGGTGTATAAAATCCAGCAGTACGAAAATCTACTTCTCTTCTAGATTTTATTGTAAATGAAGTTAATCTATTTCCAATAATTGTTTGTTCAATAATTGGCGTTACATCTGATATGGCAAATACTAAATAATCATGTTCAATAATTGATTTGTGCCCCATTGAAATAATTCTTTTTATTAATTTTAAATTTTTTTCATAGTCATTACAATTTTCTAATACTTCGAAAACATTTCCTTTAAATCTTGATAATTTTCCTGCTGCAGCTACTTTTTGAATTCTTTTTTCTAATTCTTCTTTTTCACAACTACATAATAATTCTACCTTCATTTTATACCTCTTTTTTTATAATATTTTATCTTTTTAAATATATCATAATGATTTTTTATTTTCAATAATTTTAAATTTTTTTAATTTAGGTATTACATTTCAAAATTTTTTATGCTATAATAGCGCCTGCGAGTAGCTAAGATATATAGCGGAAATCCAGCAAATTGGGTTTCCGCTTTTTTTTATGTGCTAGTAATGATCTCTGAACTTCCTAGTATATAAGAGCTACAATAATATTTTATAAAAGGAGGACGTTATGGAAAACGTTAAACAAAACAAAATGGCTGACATGCCAATGAAAAAACTTTTTTGGAAAATGGGATTACCTATGATTATTTCCATGGTTCTACAAGCATTATACAATGTTGTAGATAGCATATTTGTTACAAACATGGGAGAACAAGGTGCTATTGCAAATCAAGCTTTAACATTAGCATTTCCTATTCAAATTTTAATTATTGCTATTGGTGTTGGTACAGGAATTGGGCTAAACACATTACTTTCTAAAAATCTAGGAGAAAATAATAAAGAACAAGTAAATAAAGTTGCTGGTAATGGTATTTTTATTAGTATTTGCATTTTTATATTATTCTTTTTATTTGGAATGTTTGGATCAAAATGGTTCATTTCTTTATTTTCTGCTGGTAATGAAGAAATAATTTCTATGGGAACAACGTATTTAAAAATTTGCTGTTGTTTTTCACTAGGTTCTATTGCATATACAGCATATGAAAGATTTTTACAAGCAACTGGTAAAACTAATTTATCTGCAATAGCACAAATATCTGGTGCAATTGCAAATATTGTATTAGATTATATTTTTATTTTTCCATTAAATATGGGTGTTGCTGGTGCTGCTTGGGCAACAGTAATTGGACAATTTTTATCTTTATTTGTCGCAATAATATTTCATTACACTGTAAATAAAGAAATTGATAAAAATTTAAAATACATAAAACCTGATTTAGTTTTAATAAAAGGAATTTATAGTATAGGTCTTTCTGCTGCAATTATGCAATCATTACTTTCTGTTATGATGGCTGGAATGAATGCTATACTAGGAACAGCAAAAGCTGATCCAACAATACTAGTAGGATCTTTTGGTATATATTATAAAATTCAAAATATTGCTGTACTTGCATGTTTTGGATTATCTAATACTATTATTACAATATTATCATTTAATTATGGTATGAAAGATAAAAAAAGAGCTGATGATTGTATTAAATATGGAATTATAGATACTGCAATTGTCACTTTAATAATCACTGCATTATTTGAAATCTTTGCTAATCCATTATCAAAATTATTTGGATTATCTGGTGGGTCTACAACTCAAATTATTAATGTTTGTTCAACAGCACTTAGAATTTCAAGTATTGGCTTTGTATTTATGGGATTTTCTATTGCTGTTCAAGGTATTTTACAAGCTCTTAGATATGCTGGTAAACCTCTTATAATTTCATTATTAAGATTAGTTATATTTGTATTCCCTATCGCATATTTATTTACATTATCTGACAATGTTATAAATTTAGTTTGGTGGACATTCCCTATTTCTGAAATTCTTACTGCTATAATTTCAGCTTTCATATTGAAAAATGCTTACAAACAAAAAATTGCAGTTTTAGAACCTACTGTTTACAAAGATAATCTAGTTATTTCAATATCTCGTGAACATGGTACAAATGGTAAAGAAATTGCAAGAAATGTTGCAAAACAACTTGGAATTGCATTTTATGGAAAAGAAGAAATTAAAGATTTTGCAATTAAACATTCTTTAGTAGGAAATTATAATGATACTGATAAATTATATAATGATTTCTTATCATTAGAAGCAAATGGTGATTCTATTATCAAACAAGCTAATGTTATAAAAGAAATTGCTAATGCTGAAAGTTGTGTAATTGTTGGAAGATCTGCTGATTATATTTTAAGAGATAACAAGGATTTAATTAAAATATTTCTTTATGCTCCTGAACAATACAAAATAGATACTATAAAAAGACTTTATAATGATAATGATTCAACAGCAAAATCATATATGGAAAAATCTGATAAAGCAAGATCTACTTATTATGAAGTTATCTCAAATCAAATATGGGGTAATAAAAACAATTATGACATTTGTTTAGACTGTCAAATTGGTAATGATGAAATTGTAAAAATAATTTGTAATTATGTAAAAAATAAAATGAAAAATTAGGAATATTTTTCTGTTGACATTTTGTCTGATACTATTGATTTAACTTTAAACGTTACTGATGAAGCAAGAAAAATTTTACACTATTGCGAAGAACATTTGATAGATATTCAATCTATTAGAAAACAATTGCAAAGTGTAGATGAAAGAACCAAAGCACTAACAGAACTTGCATTGAACAGATTTATAGCTAATCATGATGTTGGATGTACATATATTCTTCAATCTGATTTACTTCCTTCTGAAAGAAATTTGGATATTGTAAATCACAAATACATAGAGGTCATACCAATTCTGCTGGATTTAAAATTGCAATTAATTCTGATTTGAAAACAAGTTTAAATTATACTTTTGATTTATTAATTAATGCTATTTTGAATTCATAAAATCCAAGCCATAGTCTTTTTTGACTATGGCTTAATATTTTTCATTTTAGAACATATCATAAAACCAAAAGAGTTCCTCTGAATAAATAGAAGAACTCTTTTGGTTTTTCGGATTTATGAACTTTTTATACTATTTCACTTAACAGTAAAATAGTATTTTTGAATATCATCTCCATTTTCAATATTGACACAGTATGTAACTGTATGGTCATGATCAAAATAACCTACCGCTTCAGGCTTAATCGAATACTGCTCATTTCCTAAAGCAATAATATCCTTATCTTCCCACTCCTTTCGGATTGAATTATAAGTTGAAACTGAAATCTTGCTATATGGTCCTTTCAAGTCAATGACATATTGAGTGTCAGCTGCATATGGCTGAATTGACACCCCTTTCAAACTAGTTACATAATCATTGTAAAGATTCATTGTACAATTATTGGATTCATTGTTAGACATCCGATAAACTTTTAACTTTGTACTTTTATCAGATATCAACTTAGGTGCTAACATAGCGCTCGCATAAATCAAAATGAAAATCAAAGCGCCAATAGCGATTGCACGTAAATAATTCCGGAAACGATAAAAATTCGACTTTTTCATAAAAAATCCTTTCCTCCACACTACAGTGGAAACCCATTAATAATTTGTATAATAGGTTATTGCTCAACAAAGCAACGTGCTATTTAACTTATTTTATCACACTTTACATAATTTGTAAAGTGTAGTAAGCCTTGCTCTAGTCTTTATACATTTTTACAATATCATTAAAACTCATTTTAGTGCCATAATTTAAAATTGCATTTGAATAAATTTTTATAGCTATTTTTGCAATTATAATACCTGTTATTAATAAGATTACAATTGAAATTATAACATCTGTTGGCTTAGCAAGTCCCATCATTATTCTAAATGGCATACAAAATGGTGATGAAATTGGAAACATTGATGCAAAAACATTCAATTCACTCGCTGGATTCATCATCGTAAAATATGATAAATAAAATCCTATTACTGCAAGGATTGCAACTGGTCCATTTGCAGATTGAATATCTTCTGGTTTACTAACTGTTGAACCTGTTAAAGCGTATAATAAAGCATATTCAAAATATCCAAATATAAAATAAATTATTGTTATAATTCCTAAATATGGTGTTATTTTTGATACATCTATTATTGAATCCAATATACCTGGCTCTAAAAATGTTTTCGCACTAATTAATGCTGTTCCTACTAATAATATCATTTGTAATAATCCAACAATTCCTATTCCAAGTGTTTTTCCTAATACAATTGTCTTTGGAGATGTAGATGTTACAAGTGTTTCAATTATTTTTGATGTTTTTTCTGTTGTAATTGAACTTGATACTTGATATGCACAAAAATATATTGCATAAAATAACACTAATGAAAGTAACATCATAGCATATACATTTCCACTTGCCTCTTCATCAGTTTGTTCTAATGCAAATTCAAAATTTGGAGTAATAGATTTCAATTGTTCTTCTGTTAATCCCAATTTATTAATTTGAATATTTGTATATAATGTATTTAATGTTGAAATAATGTTTTCTGGTACTCCTGACATCATTGTTGCACTTTTTACTATATATTTAATTTTTATATTTTCATCTTGTTTTTCTACTATTATTGCAGAATCAATTTCTTCATTTTCTATTTTTTCTTTTATTTTTTCATAATCTTCATTTAAAATCTGAATTTCATATCCTGTATCTAAATCTTTTAAACTTTCAAGTGTTCCTTCAAATACATTTCCAGAATCAATTATTTCAATTTTATTTACATCTGAATCTTTATTTAACATTTTCATAAAATTTGGTATGTTAAATCCAACTACTATCATTATCAAAAATATTATTGTTGTTATTATAAATGATTTTCTTTGTAGCATATCTTTCATTGTAAACTTTGTTACTATAAATAAATCTTTCATTTTATTCACCCACCTTTTCTATGAAAATATCATTTAATGTTGGCTTCATTATTTCAAATTTATTTATTGTTATTCCTTTTATCACTAATTCTTTTAATAATTCATGTGCCTTTTGTTCATCAAATATTTTTACTGTATAACTATAATTTTTTATATTTTCAATTTCAAATCCTAATTTTTTAATATCTTTTTCTATATTCTCATTTGTTTCGATTTGAACTCTGTTTGCTGGATATGTGTCTTTTATTTCTTTCAAATTACCTTTTAGGACTGTCTTTCCTTTATTTAAAATCAATATATCTGAACAAAATTCCTCAATTGTAGACATTTGATGTGCTGACATTATTATGTATTTTCCTTCTTTTACTAAATTAATTATTATATTTTTCAATAATTCAGTATTCACTGGATCTAATCCACTAAATGGTTCATCCAATACTAATAATTCTGGATTATGTATTACTGCTGTCATAAATTGAATTTTTTGTTGATTTCCTTTTGATAATTTTTCTGCTGGTTTATCTAAATATTCTTCCACTTTTAATTTTTTTGCCCAATTTTTTATTGCTTCATCTGCTTCTTCTTTTTTCATTCCTTTTAATTCAGCAAAATACATTAATTGATTATATATTTTGGTCTTTGGATAAACTCCTCTTTCTTCTGGTAAATAACCAAAGTTAACAGACTTTCTATCTACTACTTTTCCATTCCAAGTTATCTCACCACTATCTTTTTTTATTATTCCTAATAACATTCTTATTGTAGTTGTTTTTCCTGCTCCATTTGTTCCTAATAATCCAAATACTCCTGGCTTATTTAGTTCAAATGAGATATTATCTACTGCTCTTTTTCCTACAAATGTTTTAGAAACATTTTTTAAAACTAATCCCAATTTATTTTCCCCTTTCTTATAATTGATGTTTTTATTATATCATACTTTTAATTTCTTTTCTATTGTTTTAATCTAATTGGTCATTTAGGAATGATAAGTGCAAAAAAAGAAGCTCTATGCTTCTTTTTTGATTTGTCTCTTTATATCTTCTAATTTTTCTTTCAAAGTCCACTTTTTAAATTGAACTTTTTCTTTTATATTAGGGAATGCATTTACCAATCTTCTATATAATCTAGATTTATTATGTATAATATTTTTAACCTTTTCAGAAATTTCAATTGTATCATCTTTAATTTCATTTGATACCTTTTTCAAGTTAAGTATAATCTTATATGATACAATATTATCAACTAAATGGACTACTAATAATGCTCCAATCAATACATTTTGTACCATACTTGGTATCATTTTTAAATGTTTTATTATAAATGGATTTGTTACATATATTATTACACAACTTGCTAATCCAAATAATACTAAATTTTCTAAACAAACTCTACCATTAATATTAAATTTTCTTTGACTATAATCCCACCATCTTGCCTTAAATATTATTTCCATAAAATAACTTGTAAAATATTCTAGAAAACCACAAATTATTATAGACATAAAAAATGTTACTATTATATCATTCTGATATTTTTGTAATAATAAACTTACTAATACTACTCCATATCCATATATTGGACAAACAGGTCCAATTAAAAAACCTCTATTTACAAACTTTTTATTTCTTATTGAAATTGATGTTGTTTCCATTATCCATCCAGCAAAAGCATATATGAAAAATACTAGTACATATATTTTTACTTCGTCAATATTCATCCTAATTCTCCTTTTTTTGGTTTAATATTTTATTTAATTCTGCTCCTAAAAATAATGCATAGAAACATGAATATGTCCACATCATTATTAACATTAAAGTTGTTAAGCTTCCATATGTTATTGAAAATCCTTTAAATATTGTTAAATATCTTGAAAATACAAATGAAATTACATTTAATGCTATTGCTCCAAATATTGCCCCATATACTTGAGTTTTTAATGCCATTTTATGTTTTGGCATAAATTTATATAATAATATAAATACAATAAATGTTACAAAAATCAATCCAATTTCTGTTGCTATTGATGAAATTAAATTATAATTTTCTAATGTTCCAAATTTTTCTTTTATTATACTTATAATTCCATTACCAAATACTAATAATGTTAGTCCCATTACAATCAATACTATAAATACTATTGTTTCAATAACAGCTTTTACTCTTGTATATAAATATGATGTTTCTTCTTTATCGTCTGTATTATACACAATCTGTAATCCTTTTGTCAATGCATATAATCCTTTTCCTGCTGCCCAAATTGTAAATATTACAGAAATTGAAATTGTACCTATTGATTTTGAATATACTTCTTGTACAATACCTAATATCATTTCACTCATACTTGATGGAATTATTTTAGAAATTACATCAAATAATGTTTGTGGCTCAACTCCTGTATATTGTATAAGTGTTATTACTAACATTATAAATGGTATAAATGATAATATTGTATAATATGCACATTGTGCTGAACTTTCGCTTATATGATCTTCTTTCATATTTTTAGATAATTCACTGATTTTTTCTCTTATCATAAATTTCTCCTGAAATTTTTATATTTTAATTTAAAAAATATGGTGTTATTATATATTATAATCTTGGTTTTTTCAAGCTTTTATGTTATACTATTTTTATTATGGAAAATTTAGAAAGATATAAACATTTAAATAAATATTTGAAAGATAAATTTGGTGAAAGAACTTTAAAAATTTGTATTGATGGTGGATTTTCTTGTCCAAATAGAGATGGTTCTATTAGTAATGGTGGCTGTATTTTTTGTAGTGAACGTGGTTCTGGGGATCATATAAAATTTTGCTCTAATTCACATACTATTGAAAATTTTATTTCAGACCAAGTAAAAAATTATTTTACAACATATAAAGCAGAAAGAGCAAATAAATTTATAGCATATTTTCAAAATTTTACTAATACTTATGATTCTATTTCTAATTTAAAACTTAAATATGATTCTGCTTTAATTGATAATAGAATTGTTGCTTTGGCAGTTGCAACTCGTCCTGATTGTATAAATGAAGATATTTGCAAGCTTTTAAAATCTTATTGTGATAAATATTATGTTTGGGTTGAACTTGGTTTACAAACCTCTAATGATGAAACTGGTAAATTAATTAATAGAGGTTACTCTTCACAGCAATTTTCTAAAGCTGTTGATTTGCTCAATAAATATAATATTGATGTTGTTACACATATTATGGTTGGATTACCTAATGAATCTTTGGATGATATAAAAAATACTATTGATTTTATTAATAATCATAATATTCAAGGTTTAAAAATTCATTGCACTTATGTTGTTGAAAATACTGTTTTAGCTAGTATGTATTATAATGGAACATATACTCCTATTTCTCTTGAATATTATTTAGAATGTGCTGGATATATTTTATCACATATTAATCCTAATATTGTTATTCATCGTGTTTCAGGTGATGCCCCTAAAGATTTGCTTGTTGCTCCAGATTGGAATTCTCATAAAAAATGGATTATGAATGGTCTTGATAAATATCTTTGTGAAAATGATTTATGGCAAGGAAAATATTATAATAATTAGATTTAATACTAAAAAATTTTATATTAAAAAGAAGCTGATTTTTTATCAGCTTCTTTTTATTTTATATAAATTTATTTATATCTATTCCTTGATATGATTTTATTTTTACTTCTTTCTTTTTATCAAATTTTATTGCAATTACTTTTGTATAGTTATCTATAATTGGCTCATTAAACTCTTCAATACTTAAACTTGCATTATATTTTCTTAGTGTATCAAATGTATTCATAAATCCTATTCCTGTTCCACCTTCATTTTTATATGTAGTAAATGGTTTGTTTCCGAGATTTTCTAGCACTTCTTTTTTGAATTCTATTCCAGAATCATAAATATACAATCCATACATTCTATTTATCTCTCCAAGTCTTACTAAAATACTTCTATTTATGTTATCTGTGTGATTAATGGCTATTATTGCATCTTTTATATGATCTGCTAATAATGTTTCTAAATCATCTTTTGATATAAAATTATTAATCATATAATGAATATTTCCTGTAAGTTTTAATGTGAAAGAAATCTGATTCTTGATACATTCGTCTTGCATGTATTTTAACATATCATCTATATTTGTTATTCCTGTCTTGTCTAATTCTGTTACTTTTTCTTTATCATATATTTCATTGTTTAATTTCTTTATTCTTTCTCTTACTTCTGCTACTTCTTCTGAACTTATTTCTGTTTTTGTGATTATTTCTTCTAGTTTATGTTCTAATGATTTCTGCTTATGCACTATTGTATGTCTCTTTTTACTTATTTCTATATTTTCCGCTTCTAATTCTGCTATTTCTTTTTTCTTCTTTTCTAGTTCTTCTCTTGTTTCGTTTAAGTCTTTTATTAACATTTGTTGTTTGTAGTATAATTGAAGGGATTTAAAAATAGTTATAATCATTGATATAGAAAATATTATAAATCCTATAGATATACTTTTGGTTACTTGTAACTTTGATAATAATATACATGAAAATAAAATTATTGATGATATTGTTAAAATTAGTATATCAATATATTCATTTTGCTGTATATTCTTTAATGAAGATATTCCATATTTAAACTTTTTTACATTAAAAAATAAAATTAATAATGTTATATGAATTATAAAAATCAATACTATATTAATAATATTAGAATTTATACCAAATATAATATTTATAATAAAATTTATCGTAGTAGAAATTAATAAAATTATATAATTAATACTCAAAGAAACTAATGTAGTAAATACACTTTTTCTTATTTCATTTTTATTAAATATTATTGCTGTCATAAAAATCCAACCTAATATACTAATTACATAACTTATTTCATATCTTACAACTGCAAATAGAATAGAATTAAACACTATCAAAATAAATTTAAAAATAGATTTAAAATTTAATTTTATTTTTTGATCCAATATTTTAATATTACAAAAATAAGAGCAAATAAATATATAAACTATTTTTATAATTCCTAATTGTATTTCTAAATTATTACTTACATATTCAGCTACATCTTCAAACATGTTTTCCTCCTTTTTATTTAATTATATAACAAATAGAATATTTCTTCAATTACATTTATAAAAACATTTTTAAGCCAAAAAAATAAAAGTAAAATGCAAAAACATTTCACTTTTATTTCTATTATTGGTTTTTTAAATAAATTTTTTTAACCATAAAACCCATAGATCCCACCAATCCATAATCTTTCCACCACCTTTTTATCTTTTGCGCACGGTCTGTAATGTTTTGTTATAATAAAAATACCACTGTATCTCTTGATATCAGCAGTTTTTGGTGATAGAAAACATTCAATATTTTTTGTATTTTTTTAGTTTTATTGGTCTTACATTTTACATTTTTTTACATTTATTACATGTTATACAAAAATAATCTTTTTCGTTTTGTGAAATTATTTAATTATCTCGTATTCAGTGTTTTCTATAAAAAACCATATAATATTATTTTTATTTCTATTTTTGCATCAAAAAAAGAACTGATTAATACTATCAGTTCTCTTTTTTTAGATCATTGTCTTTACTTTATCTTTATAATAATATATAAATTCCATAGGAGTTGGTACTCCTGTTTCATAATTAACTCTTGCAGTATAATATTTTGTCAAATCTTCAATTGGTGTAATTCTCCATGCATGAAAAATTGCATTTTGTATTCCATTTGTAATTGTTGTTGCAGATTTTTTGTGTATTTTAGATAAATATGCTATAAGATTAGAATTATCATTCTCATTTTCAATTAAATATAAAATTGCATCATGAATATATTGTTTTCCTTTTAATTTTGAAGTTATTCCAATTAGCTCTAGTTCACTGTTAATACAACTAGAAATTCTACTCTTTCTATCTTTTAACTCATCTTCCACTGATTTTTTGTCACTTCTACTCAGTTCGCTTTGTCTCATACTTATAAAATGATTCAATACTAAATTTGCAGAATAATTTGGATGATCTTTATACAATATAAAATCAACACCTTCTCTATGTAAAATATCATATGTTCTTTTCGAATTAACATGTGTTGTAACTATTACTATTGGCATATATTCTAAATTTAGAGCTTGTAAATCTGTAACAAAATCCAAAGAATCTACATTGCCAGATGAACTATTATTCAGCTCTAAATCCAAAACAATTCCTTCTGGCCTTAATGTTTTAGCATATCTTAATCCATCTATGTCTGAATCTGTTATTGCAACAATTTCTATATCATTTCTAGTTTTCGCACACTCAATAAAATTGTTACAATCATTAATATCATCCTCTATAATCAAAATTTTCATAGGTTTTGCTTCCATAATTCCACATTCCTTTCTTTAATTTTGTTTTAGGATTTATTCCTTTTATAAACATAAATAATATCATAATTTCTTGTAAAATACTATATTCGACGATATATTTTTTTGAATATGCTTTTTGTTTTTACTTATTTTATAAATTTGATACTATTTTACTTTTTATTCTTCACATTGTAAATATTTTATACTTCTAACTCAATCTATTATCTAGATTTTTTATTAATTTTATTGTATAATTTTACTACATCATTTTGAAAGGATTGATTTTATGAAAAAATTTATAAATGAAAAAGCTGATATTAATAATCCAAAATGGAACAATTTAATACATAGAGAAAAAGAAATCTATAAGAGAGAGAATGATTTAAGAAGTGATTTTGAACGTGATTACAATAGAATTTTACATTCAAATGCTTATAAAAGAATGAAACATAAAACACAAGTATTTTTTTCACCTACAAGTGATCATATCTGTACAAGAATGGAACATGTTAGCCATGTTGATTCTATTAGCTACACTATCTCTAATACATTAGGTTTAAATACAGAATTAACTAAAGCCATTTCCATTGGACATGATTTAGGTCATGCACCATTTGGTCACCAAGGTGAAAGAATTTTATCTGAAATATCAAAAAAATATATCGGAGATTCTTTTTGGCATGAAAAAAATGGTGTTAATATCGTTGATAATATTGAATTGTTAGAAGATTGTAATTCTAATTTTGAAAACATGAATTTAACCTATGCTGTTAGAGATGGTATTATTTCGCATTGTGGTGAAATTGATGAAAATTGTATAAAGCCTAGAAATGGTTATATTGATTTGAACAATTATACTTATCCTAATCAATATAGCCCTTATACTTGGGAAGGTTGTGTTGTAAAAATTTCTGACAAAATTTCTTATATAATTCGTGATATCGAAGATGCAATATATTTACATATTATTGATAATCATTTGGATGAACTTTATGATTTATTAAAATATGATAGAGCTCAAAAGATTAATAATTCTAATATTATTAATACTTTAATTTATGATATTTGTTCAAATTCTTCACCTGAAAATGGTCTTCGTTTTTCTGATGAAAATTTGAAATTGTTAAATGATATTAAAAAATTTAATTATGAACATATTTATTTTAATAAACATCTTCAATATCCTTTTGATTATTTTAGGCTTGTTATTAATCAAATTTTTAATGTTTTGGCTGAATGTTATGATAATGAAAATACTTTGGAAAAATTGAATTCTATTAAGGTTTTCTATCCTGTTCTTATTTCTAGTTTTGTTGATTGGATTAAGAAGTATTGGAATTTGACTGATAGGTCTAATTCTAATTTGAAAAATAAAGTTATTTTTGATATGTCTGTTTCCACGGATTTTTATAAGGCTATTATTTATTATATTTCTGGTATGACTGATAATTTTGCTATTAGCTGTTATAATGAGATTATTGGGTTTTAAATTTATAAAAAGCACTACATTTTGCTATATAGTGCTTTTTTATTATTTTTTCTTTGCTATAACATTAAAAATATGCCAATGTTTCATATTTCCAAGACCTGTTAAACCTTCTTTTTCTACTTCATTAAATTTAATAATATCAAATTCATCAAATAAATTTAGTACCTGCTCTTTTGTAAAAAATGTCATATTAGATTCAGCTTTATTCCAAGAATCTTTTATTCCAAAAAAGTTTCCAACAAAATAACCATTTGTTCTTATGCTATTTACAATATTTTTCCACACATAATTTATTTTTTCATTATTGCAAAACGGCAAACTATAATTAGCCACAATTAGATCTGCTTTTTCCAATTTCATATCATTAAAATTTTGTTGTTGAAACTTAAATCTTTTTTGTTCTTCAGCATCTAGCCTTTTTGAAATTCTTTCTCCTACATTTTCTTTGTCAATTGAAACAACACTCCATCCATTTTTTATTAAATAAACAGAATCATTACCAGATCCACATCCGATATCAATTGCTTTCCCACTAGTTGTACTTATATTATCTACAAAGTACTTTACATTTTTCTTTGGAGTATCTGCTTCTGTATTATCATAATATCTTTCTAATTTTTTCTTTTTTAGAATTTCAACAGCTAATTTGTATTCTTCTTCTCCAAAATCAATTGTTGGAACAATTTCTTTATTATTATACATATTTATAAATTGTTTAATTGTAACCCATTTAGCTTCAGTTGCTTCTCCATCAGGAAATGTAATCTCATTAATTGAAATATTTTTTTGAAATATCCATAAATCTTTAAAGTCTGGTACTTTTTTATCTCTTTTAACTTCTTTCAAAAAAATTGCATCTTTTTCCGTAAATGATATACCTAGTTCTTCTTTTAATTCTCTTAAAATTCCTTCCAAGCTTGTTTCTCCTGCTAATATTGAACCACCATTACATTCCCATAGTCCTCCATATTTCTTCCAAGAAGCTCTTTTACTTATCAATATTTCGTATTTTGAATTGAAAATTATTCCAGTTACGACAATATGATATTCTCCATCTTTAAATTCGTATCCATCTCTTTGGGCTAAATTACCTGTTTTATTTCGATTTTCATCATATATATCCCAAAATTCTGCCATAATTCTCCTCATTTCTTTCATCATAGTTTAGTTTTATAAAAAAAGTTAAATGTCTTTATTAATTTTGTGAACAGGAAATTTATTTTCTTTTAATACACTTTTTATTGATGTTGGAAGCAATGGATATTCATCGATTTTAGAAATGTCTAACCATTCATATTTAAGACAATCCTCTCCTTCAATATTTTTTAAAGTATACTCTATTTTTTTATCTTCCTCATCAACAAATTCTGCTTTATGTACGAATAATATTTCATGATATTTAGAACCTTTCATTTCAAAAAAATTCTCTATTGTTGTAACATATCCAATAACCTCTATTTTTTTGCCTAATTCTTCCATAACTTCTCTTTTTACTGTAGTTTCTGAGTCCTCTCCAATTTTAACTCTTCCTCCCATTAAAGCATAATGGTTAGAATTTACGTTTCTATGTACTAAAATCTTTCCATTATGTTCAATTATTACTGTAGCCCTCACATTTAATTTATAATCTTCAACATCAATAGTTAAATCCATTTTTTTCTTGTATGATATATTTAATAACTTAAATAGACCATCCACTCCTTTCTTCATTTATTTTTATATCACAAATATCCACAAAATTTACACTATTTGTGGATATTTATTATTAATTTTGATAATTAATATGCTCACCTTTTATTAATGGATATCTAATAAGACTCTCTCCATCTAAATTTTCTTTGTGCATATCAATTGCTGTAATTTGATGATTATCATAAGTTGTATAATAATATATTCCTTTAGTTGCATTACAACATGATGTATAAATTGTAATTTCATATTTTCCATCATCTAATTGGCAACAACCTCTTTGCTGATCAACTGAATTAAGTATATGGAAAAATTGACTTACACTCTCTTTTTCATCTTCACCAGATACAGAATTCATTTTTACAAATGCTACTCTAACAAATCTTGATTGTGATGATAAATCCCCAGGAAGTCCAATTGCTCCCATTCCTCTACTATACTGTTGTAATTCTAGATTTTGTGCAAAAGAATTTTTTGGAGATTTGTTAGATAAATTCATATAATTATTTAAAGCAAATAATTGCTTATCAAATGGTGGATTATTTGTTAATACTCCTACTGGATTATCATATATTTTGATTCCATCTCTCACCGCTTCTACTGTTATTGATTCTTCTGAATCTGAAATAATCCAATGCAATTGTGCTAATGGTAATTGAGCACTAAATGGAACATTTAGTAAATTGATTTTTTCAATTAATCTTCTTGCTTCTTTTGTTGTAGCACATTGGCTTAAAATCCATGGAATAAATTCAAATTGTGCAATATTATCTTTTTCTTGTTGTGGTTCATTATAATGAGCATTACCAACAAAATTTAATCCTGCTATTCCTAATCCTTTTTCATTTATTGCATCATAATATAATGGATAATTATCGGCTACATAAGCCATTCCTATTATTGCATAATGATTTGTTATTGATTCTTTATTTCTAAAATTAAATTGATAATTTCTTGGTGTTATTGCTACTTCTTCATTATAAGAAAACTCATAATCTAATGTTCTCCCAAAATAAAAATCTTTTGTTTTATATGTTGCTGCAGTACACATATTTTCCTCCTTGTATAATACATTTTTTGGTTAAAGTCTCTACCAAAACATTCATATTATTTCTTAATTAAATTTTTTTATTAATTATAACATTCTTTTTGTCTTTGTAAAATAAAATATTGCAAATTTTAGTAACAAAAATAGATCTAATATTGTAATTAACTTACTGGATATTATGTCTATTTTGCTTTTATTATTTATTAAAATCATCAAACTCTAAATCATCAAATGGAATATTTTCAATTTCTTCTATTTCATTTCCGTCATTTAAAGTTAATTTAAATACTTCTGGTGAATTTATTCTTTTATCAAATACTACTTTGCCTTTAAAGCTTAATTTTAGTTCTCTATTTGGTGTTACTTTTTCTAATTTACACCATTTTAATAAGAAATACATTATTGCATAATCATGTGCAAATATTGCTATTCTTTTTCCTTTATTTTGACTAACAACTTCTTGGAATGCTTCATTTACTCTTTCTCTTACTTCTGCTTGGCTTTCTCCTCCTTCTGTTTTGAAGTTTTCGTCTTCATATTGTCTTGTATACCAATCTGGATATTCTTTATCATTTGGCTTTCCTACTCTTTTTTCATCAAATCTTTCATCTATATTTGCTTTTAGGTGTTGTTTTTCTAATAGATATTTTGCTGTTTGCAATGTTCTTACACAATTGCTTGTATATACTACATCTATGTTTTGTAGTTCTTCTTCATTGCTTAGTATTTCTGCTCTTTTTTCTCCTGTTACACTTAATATTATTTTTTCACTTCTTAATACTTTGTCTTGACTTGTTTTCCAACTTTCTATTACGTCTTTTGTGTTGATTCTTACTGAGTGTCTTATTAAATATACTGTTGTTTTCATGATATCATTGTATGAGATATTTAATACTTAAATACACCATACACTCCTTTCTTCATTTTTTATCGTTTTTATTATATCTCAAATGTATTATATTTTCAAGCAAAAATTATTAAATGACTTCATTTAGTAAAACTCGTCCTCTTGAATCAAGTTTTACTAGCTGACTATTAATTGCAATTGTTTGTAATTCTATCATCTTCTGCATTACCGTCTCCACACTAATATCAAATATTTGAGCTATTTTTTCTAATCCTTTTTCTCTGTTATCTATCAATATATCTGAATATCTTTTTAACACTTCATAAAATTCTCTATGTTGATCTGTTATATCTTCACTACTTAATAATGTATCTGTATTACTATTTTCAAATACGTCTTGTGGATTATATGTATTATCTTCAATTACATCTAGTAAATCAAAATAACCATCTGCTGTTTGTTGAATAAGACTTATTTCAAATTTATTTTTTGACAAATAATTAAACATTGCATATTTTATGCCTTTCATAAGGACATTTATTACTAAATTTTGATCATAAGATAAATTGGTTTCAATTTTTCCACCATTCTCTATTAATTTTAAGTATACTTCTTGTTTTAAGTCTTCAAAATTGTTTAATCTTCCGTACATTTGAGCTATCACAATAGCCAATTTTTCAATTGTTTTATCTTTTGTTAAATATATTTTTTCAATTAATTCGTTACTTATTTGCTTTTGTTTTCCTAGATATATTTTTCCATCTGAAATATTAAATACTTTTCGAGTTAATTCTGGATTTTTCTTGTTTCCAATTATTTCTTTTATAAATGTATTCATTCCAATATTATATTCTTTACAAATATTCATTATTTCTTCTGTTGAATAATCTCTATCTCCGAATTTGCTTAAATTTTCTATATCTATTTTCAATAAATCTGCTTTTACTTTATCTTTGGGTGAAATTTTTTTAAGTTTTATCTCTTTTCCTTTTATTAATTCTCTATATTGTTTTTGTTTAAGACCTAATGATTCTTTTATTTGATAGTCTGTATATCCTTTATCTTCTTTTGCTTTTTTTACTTCTTTAAGAGTTATAATATTGTCATTTTTTGTATCTTTTATTATATCATTTCTTATATTTATTTTATCTTGATAATCAAAAATCTTATTTTTTATTCTTTTTATTTTTCCATTCAATATCTTTATATATTTTTCTGCACTTATATCAAGTATTTTCATTAATCTAATATCGTCTGTTATATATTTTCTCATTTCTTTTATGTCTTCTGTAATTAAATATTCATTCTTTATATACTGTTTTAATATTTTTCGTTCTTCTGGCTTATATCTAATTCTATTATTATTTATGTTTGTACAAAGTCTACATATAAAATAACATTTTTCTCCTTTTCTTAATTTAACATATGTATTTTTGGGGATTCCTAAACATTTTTTTAGTTCTTGTATAGTTATTCTTGTGTTTTCTAGTATTTGATATATTGTTTCAGATGTTACTTTTTCTCCATCTTTTATCCTATAGTTTTGAATAATGTTTTCTAATACATACGATTTTCCATCCATTTTATTTTCCAGTCCTTTCTTGCTTATCTAAAAGCCACACATTATAAAGAAAGATTTTATTTCAAACTATTTTCCTCTTTAAAATTCAAAAAGATACCTTTAGTTTTGTCTAAAAGTATCTCTTTTGATTTTCTTTTGGAATTTTTTTTATTTTAATTTAATTACATTTTTATCTTATACTATTTATGTATAGTAGTCAATCATTGCTTTGTTCATTTGATTTTTATGTTTTTTGTGTATATTTTTTGCATTTATCGTATTGTTGTTAGCCAATTTATTTTTTTATATTATTATTCCATTTGTATGATCTATTTCATGTTGGATTATTTCTGCAATAAATCCATTATATTTTCCGTGTTGTTTATTGAAATTTATGTCCATATATTCTACTTCAATTTCTTTATATCTTTTGCATTTTCTTTCTCCGATTAATGATAGACATCCTTCTTCTGTTTGATATTCTTCTTTTTTATTTGTTATACTTGGATTTATCATTATAAAGTCGTATATTCCTCCTGATATACAGATTATTGCTTTATTATATCCTATCATGTTTGCTGCTAGTCCTACACATCTGTCTTTGTTTGCTTTTAATGTGTCTAGTAGGTCTTGTGCTATGTATTTGTCTTTTTCTGTTGCTTTTTCTGATTTTTGAGATAGAAACATTATGTCTTTTACTATGTTTTTTACCATGTTATTTTGGTCCTTTCTTGCTATTTGGGTTTGGAATTAATTTGACTAAGATTCACGCGCTCTCTTGTATTCCTGAAATTCTTTGTTAATATTTTTTATGTTCTTTTTCATTTTTGGTTTTTTTATTTAATATTTTATCTAGTTCTATTTCTGCTTTTTTTACGAAATAGTTATCTGTATAAATTGGTATTCCTATTTCATTTACTTTTTGAATTAATTTTTCTATAGTATTTATCTCCTCTGTTTCCTCTATTTCTATTAACTTGTCACCATTATTTATATTTTTAATTGCTAATTCAAATCCGTCTTTTTCATATATTATATCCTCTTCTTTTATATTCATAATTTCTTCATATCCTATTGCTTTTAATAACTTTTTTGCGTCTTCTATATCTAAAATGTTACAGTTAATGGATTCTTGATTTAATATATTTCCCTTTTCATCAATATTTTTTATTTTATATGTTATTAGTTTTGTTCTTTTATTTGAAGTTTTTCCTATAATATCTCTTACTAATACTGCTTTCGATAAAATGTCTCTTGTACTTAGTTTGTCTAGTTCTATTTCTTTTGGTATGAAATATGTGTCGTCCATTGAGAATTGTCTTATTTTTTTGAATCCTTTTTCTTCTATTATTTTATAGAATTCGCTCAATTGACATTTTATTTTTATTGTTATTTCATTACTTGTTTTTTGGTTCATAGTTTTTCTCCTATTTTTTTCTTTTTATTATAACACTCTTGGTGATAATTGGGAATAGTTTTTTGAACTGATTTGTTTGTTGATTAAGCTTGATTTGTTATTTGTTTGAATAGAATTTAAGAATGCAGGCCTTCGGGTTATGAGTTGTAAATTTCTGGTAATTGTGAAATTGTGAAATTTGTTGTTTTCGTTGATTTTATGCTAGTTTGAAAGATTTATAAAATTTGAACATTTGTGTATTTTGGTGACAATTTTTGAGGATTTCTTCCCCAACTTTTCCCCAATTCAAATATACATTTGTTCGTTTAAAAATTGAATATTAATGGGAAACCTAAAATTTATTTAGGAGGTTTTCAGTTATGAATAATAAAATTACTTATCGTAAAGAGGGAGATTATTTTATACCTAATTTGTCTTTACCTATACAACCTAAAAATCAAATTGGAAAATATGGTAGGTTACGATTAAATTACTTAAAAGATTTTAAGAAAGGTCTATATACTGAATTACTTATAGATGGTACTTTAAAACAACATTTATTAGATATAGATGAATGTGCTAATGAAAAAGTAAGGCTACTTATAAAACAATTTGCTGAATCTGAAAATGTTAATGAATATCTAAAAGAACATCATCAAATGGAATGGGTTCAGGCTATGAATAATATTAAAAATAGAGCTGAAGAAATTGTATTAAATGAAATTATATATGTATAGGGGAATGAAAATGGTTAATTTTAGAGAAGTAAATGATAATGATATTTTAAAAGAATGGTTGGATTATAGAGAACAGGAGGTTTTTGGTAGTCTTACTGAAGAAGATAAAAAACATCATATTTATTTTGATGAGATTGTTGAGAATATTTTAAAGAATGTACCTAGACAGAGTCAAAAGTATGTTAAGAAACAATTAGATAAACTTGATGAGAATTTTATGGATTATCTTTGTTATTGGAATGAGAAGTATTATAGGAATGGTTTTGTTGATGGTTCTCAGTTAGTTATGGGATGTTTTGATAAATAACTTTTATATTAAGCATCTACTCTTCAATTTTAAAGTGCAATTTTTGCACTTTAAAACTATTAAATTGCACTTTGAAATTTTATAAAAAAATGGGATTTTGAGAATTTTAATAAAAACTCAAAGATCCCACAATTTATATATCTATATTGATAAATTTTTCTTTTATACTTTGTAAAGTATTCTTGACTTGATTCATATCTATTTTATATTTTTCATTTATTATATATTTATCTTGCATATTATTGAATTTATCAATAAATTCGTCATCAAAATTACAATTTAAATATGAAAAATCTTTTATTTTAATATCGCTACTAACTCCACCTGTTCTTATCTTTTCTTCTTCTCTTTTGTATCCAACTAATCTTTTTAATTCCTGCTCATTTTTGAATAGTTCTTTGATTTTGTCGTTATTTATCAAAACACATAAATCATATATATGTTTTGCCGTATCGGTATATTCTTTTCTTGTATAATAAAATTCTGCAGCAAATACTTTATCAATAAACATTCTTTCTAGTTTTATGATTTTTATTTTTATTGGCTCAACATCAAAATTTTCTTTTAGTGTTTTCTTCTCACTATCACTAGCATATTTATAAATAATTGGTTCAATAACTGCATCTTCAATAGGTTCACTAACAGTAAATGAGGTTGATTCAATTTGAATTTCTCCCGCTCTTTGCAATGGAGCTGTATCAATATCAAATACTGTTTCATAATCAAAAAAAGCTGTCTCACTTTTTCCATTTTTTATGCTTTTTGCTTCATTTAAGGTTAGTCCTTCAACATTATAATCAAAAGCAGTTCTTTCAAAAAATTTCTTTTTTTGATTATTACTTAATTGTTCATTTACTTTAACTGTTAAATCTATGTCTTCAGAAAATCTATTCATAGTATCTAATATTTTGTATATTGCAGTTCCACCTTTAAAATAAGCTTGTAATTCAGCTTGTTTCTTAGCTAATTCTTGAAGGATACAGCAAACATAATAATCTTTTTCTAAAATATCCACAGAAATATTAGTTTCACTACTTATTTTATTTATAAATTGTTTAAATACATCTTTATCCAAATGTAATTTCATTTATTCTCCTATCTTGCAAGAATATATAATTTCTCCAATACCTTTTTATTTTTAGTTTCTCTTGCATATTTTATAATCTTTTCAAAATCAAGTTTATTTTCTTCAATAAAATTATATAAAATTTCATCTTCATTATCAACTTCTATATTAATCTGATCTCTATTATTGATAATATCAAATAACTGTAAATACTTATAATTATCATTATTTATCTTTATTTTAGGTTGTCTAATTATTACTCCCAATTTTTCATTTTTATATTCATTATAATTTTTACATTCATTGGTTACAATATTAATAATATTGGGGACTTGAGTTGTAAGTCCTAATTGATTAAATAATTTTGCGCCAGTTATATATCCTTTAATATTTCCATTTTCATCTTTAATATATTTTTTTATTATAACTTTATTTTTATCCAGTGGCATTTCTCCAAAAATATTTTTTACAGGCTTATAATAAATACCTTTATAAAATTGTTTTAAAATATCATTTTTACACATTCTATTTATAATAACGTTTATATTATTTAAAATATTAATATCATCTTTTTTATACTTATTTATTACATATTGTTTTATCTCTTCTAAAAATAAAGGCTCATCTAAATTACATTTTTTAATATATTCACATACTATTTCATTATAATTCATTTATATCACTTCCTTTGTTATTATATTATGAAATATTATGTATTTTATTCATATCATGATAACATTATATCATATTTTTTTAGATTAGTCAAAGAATTATCGATTTATGTCAATCTTTTTCACACATGCTTATATATTTTTTGGTTATTTGTGAATTTTTAGTATTTTTCATTTTAATATTAATTTTATTTCTTATATTTGTTAATTTGGATAATAGTACAGCTTGCTTCATTTATTCTATTTTCTCTATCTCTTTTATTTCAAATTCTTTATATAATTTTATTCTACTTTTTAAAATTTGCAACAATTCCATTATCAAATATGTAATATCAGTAAAATATCCTTCTATCACAGTATTTAGTTCTTCTACATGAAATAATTTATTTCTAATTCCATCTGCTTTAAAATATTTTTCTATTATATTAACTATTCTATCTGGAATAATTTTATTTTCATTATTATTTTCAATAATTTCAATTGGCGTTCTCATTATTCCTTGTTGATAATACTCAATATCTGATTCAGGTACTAATTTAAAAATTTCTAGAATCATTCGCTCTACCAAAGGTAATGCATAATATAATCTTTCAATTAAATCTCTTCTATTTAACATTTCTGTGTCTATTTCTCCTATTAGCTTGACGGTATCTTCATTTTGCTCAGACTTTATGCACTGTGCAAATGTAAATCTATCCATCTTAACACCTCCATTATTGTCATCTTATCCTCTTTACTAACTTCCTGTTCAAAAATCAAATTTTTTTCTTTAGATCCTCTGTTATATTTAAAATCATAATATTTATCAAAATTTATATTTTGTTTTTTTGAATTTTTGAATTTTTTAAGCATAAAATACAGTTCTTGAAAATTCAAATCTTTTTCATTTTCATTAATTTTTGTGTTAGTCTAGTAATATTATGTGCATATTTATCAACTTCTTCTATAGTAGAAAATTTCAGCAAATACAATTTTAAAGATATTTCAATTATAAAAAACAAATAATAGATTACTAATGGTTTGCAAATATCTTTTTTTAATGATATTTCTAATATTTTTTTAGAATCATTCGCTATTTTTGTATAATTATTTAATATATTGTTCCAATATTCATTTGCTATATTATTTAAATCAGTATCCATGTCAGGAATGTCTACATTTTTAAATACTTTTTCATTATTTATGTTCATTTAACATCCAACTAGTAAAAATTAATCCAGAAAAAGAAACTATTAATGGAATAGTTAAATCTGTATTAATTAAATTTCCATGCATTATATTATTTCTTAAATTTAATCCTGACTTTTCATATAATGTATAATTCAAATACATTAATCCATTTATCCAATTCTTATTTTCCTTACAAGACTCAAATAATATATTCAAATTGGTAAATCCATCAGATGTTTTTTCTAGTCTTTTATTTTCTATTATTTTTATTATATTTGCTTCTATTGCTAAAACATTACTTACTACTGAAGCATAATCATTATTAAAGTCATAGTCCACTCCCATTTTTAAGTTTTTAAAAATATTTGACAAATTATCCTTACCAATCATTGATATTATTAAATTTTGTTGTGTAAAAAAATAATTTTTTAAATTTCTTAAAAGTTCTTCATAGTAATCTTGTCCCAACTTATTTACCAATTCTTTATTTCCTTCTGTATATTTTTTTCCTAGTTCATCGAAATATGATTTAAAGTTATTATTTTTTTTATTTGTTTTTTCTTCTATATTAGTTTCATATATTTGTTTTTTTGAATCTATTGTTACTCTTTTAACAATACTAAGTAATGCAAATTTAGAATAATTATCTAATGCAATTTCCACTTGCTTTATAAAATCTATTTTCGAGTAATTATATAACAAGTAATTATTCTTTAATATTTCATTTCTGATTTTATCCACTTCTCCTGTAGGAATTTCTTGTGTGTATTTTCTTTCAAACATTTCTGATTTTACATAGTCATCATCTGATATTAAATATCTTTTTAAAGCTAATAAATTCTTCAAACATTCATGTATTTTTGATTTATATATATGTTCAAGATTGGTGATATTTTTTAAAATGTAATTAAATTCCTCTTTTAAATTATCTATTTCATCAAGACCTTGATGAAAACTATATGTTTTCGGTTTTAATTTACTAATTAGCCCATTTTCTATCTCAATATATCTATTTAATATTTTCTTTATATTATCTTTAGATAAACATTTTTTTCTATCCAATTTTACAATAATTTCTTTTGCATAATTATATCCATAAAAATTTTCTAATGCTTCCATTACATATTCTATATATGTTTTTACATGTTTTTCAACTTCATTATCATAATCTATTATTTCATATAAATTCACTTTGTTTTTTATCAATATATCAATTAAACTATTATTGTATTCTTTTGATGATTTCATATTATTAAAAATTTTTTCTATTATTTCATTGTTAATGTATTTATTTTCTTTTACAGCTATTTCTAATACATTTTTATAAAATAAATAACATTCTTTCTGAAAACTCATAAAAAATTCTTCTTTTATATTATTTGTTTCTAATTCATCAATGAAATCTTTTCTAGCCTGTATATATTCTTTATAATTATGTTGATATATTGGTGATGTTATGGTTCTAAAATAAGTGTAAAAAAATTCTATTAAAATATTTTTTTCATCATCATATTTATTTTCTTTTGAATATTTATACATTTTTATTAAAATATTAATATCTTCTTTTTTTAATCTTATTTCAAAGCTATTAAAAGCTGTAACTAAATGTTGGTTATAGAAAAATAATGTACTATACATTCCTAAAAATTTACTATATTCCAAAAGGAATTTTTCTTTTGTTGTACTTTTATAATCAAATTTATAATCAAATTTTTCATTTGAACAATATTTAGTATCTCTGTCCAAAAAATATTTTATATATTTTTCCATAAGTTATCTCCTTATAAACTCAATTGTTTTTTTATCTAGTGCACTTTCCTCCAACAATTCAGTATGAGATTTAAGATATTGATTTATTTTTCTCTTAATTATATCTGATATTTCTTGTGAGTTAACTATAAAAGACTTATAGTTATCTTTATCTTCAAATTGTATCATGATAAATCTATTAAAAGAAAAGCCATTTTGTAAAAATAAATCAATTATAACAGAAAATTTCTTACCTCTTGTTTTATATAAATCCTTATATATTTCTTCTATAAAATAGTAACTATCTTCAACTGTATTCATGAATACAAAATTATTATTTATATTTTCGTCAAAATCAAATATTTCATATTCTTTCATTTTTTCTCCTCCATGTTATATTATCTAAATATAATATTGTATGATCTCTCAATGGAATCTAAGATTTCATCTGATAAACTCTGTGCTTCCGAAATATTTTCTATTACTCTAGTCTGAGAAGGATCTATTTTACCATGTAAATAAACATTTCTCTTATTTTTATATATTTTATATAAAGAATTTAAGGCATTTTTTTCATCATTGGATAGTCTGTTATCCATATCTATTGCACTTTTACTTTGTGAATTATTTTTAGCAAACATTAAAAAATTAGGTTTATTTCTATCAAAAGTATAATTATATTTTTGAGTTAGTATCTTCTTCAAATATCCTTCTAATGCCTTAAATTCTCCTGTAACATATCCAGTATAATCTTCACTATACTCTTTTCTCTTTAATAATATTAGAGATCCTGAGATAGATTTTTTTAATGCTTCATCTAAATATGAATAAGAGTTGACTAGAATTTTTTTCATATCATTTCTTATTACTTCTCTACTTATATTTTGTCCTGACATGCTGTTTGTAATTTCTATAATATCATCTATTTTAATTGTATCGAACTGTGATAAATAACTTACTATTAAACTAAATGTATATAAAGGTTTTGCTTGTATCATAAGTTTAGATTTAGTTTTATAAAAAGTACATGTCACTGTATCTCCATTATATCCTTCAAATTTAATAATATTATTATTTTGTATAACATTTACTAATTGACTACAATCTTCTTTTATATATTCAACTAAATTATTTACAACTATTTCTTTGCAATTTATTGTGCATGTTTTTGTTTCTACATTTGCATTCATGGTTTTTGTTTTGAAAAATTCTAGTAATTTATTAGTATGCTCTATATTTTTACCCACAGGTTGAATTCTTACTTTTCCATCCTTTTTTATAAAAAAATCAATTAAACATTCTTTTCCATTTATGTAAAAATTACATCTTCTTCTATCCCCTTTTTTAGGAAATGATTTAATTACAAATGATTTATCTTGAGATTTATAAAGTTCTAAGATCATATCTATATCATTTGGATTAACATATACTTCCATTTATTTTTCCTCCTCTAATTACTTTTATATTAATAGCCCTTTTTTTATCTTCATATTCAATTATTTCAAATTCAGCATATTTATTCTTTTCTGCAAATCCATTTTTTATATCTTTTATTTTAAAATATATAGTATCATTTTCATCATTTATCTTTATAAAGCCACATTTCTTTTCCTGTATTATTTTAGTTATTTGACCAATTCTTATAATTTTTTTATTTACTAGATAATTTCTGGCAATTTTTTCAATATCTCTCCTATTAATTTTTATCGTCATATCAATATTATATTTTTCTATTGCATATTCTAATTCTTGCGGTATATTCCATAAATTTGCATTTCTATAATACACTGCTGCATGATACATTGTTTTAGCATTAGTAGTTTGCCCAATATTTTCAAACAATTGCCCCATAGTAAGATATAATTTTACCATTCTCTCAAATTCAAAACTGCACAATATAGATTTACATCCATATATAATTGCTTCTTCAAGTTTATTGTATCTAAAACATATCTCGGATACTTTAGCGTATATATGCCATAATTTTTTTTCTTCTGCAAATTTAATATATTCATCTATACATTGTGAATCCATCATACACTTGCAATATAATTTTCTTGACTCGATCCAAATCTCATTTTTATAATGTAAATTTTTAATTTTTTCAAAACATTCTTCACATAGTTTATAGCAAAGTTCATATTGATATGTTTTTTCTAGTGCTTTTATTTTATTTTGATAGTAAAATTCTTTATGAGATGCTTTTTCTCTATCTTTTCCATCCTTATCTGTAAAGATATATGAATCTTCAGATGATAGCATCTCTGGATTTAAAAGTTCTATCCATTTTAATACCTCATTATAATTTGTATTATTTCGATTATTATATACTTTAACAACTTTTTCAACAGTCAAAACATATGGATTCCTAAAATGTTCTTTTGCTGGTAATTGTATTGTATTACTGCAAATATATTGAGCTTCTTTCAAAAATTCATCAAAATTTTTAGTATCATCTTCATTATATTTTTTAATATACTCATCATATATACACCAACACAATACATTATTTAAAAACTCCGCATTAATTTTTTTTGTTTTTATATATTCTCTGCAAATCTCTATAAATTCTTTGGTTTTATCTCCCTTCCTTAAAGCTAAACCATATTTTGCAAGTAAAGTTTGATTGTTAAATTCATCTTTCTCACATAATTTTTTATATATTTCAATTGCAAGAGGAATATTATTTTCTTCCATTGCTTTTTTTGCATTTATTTCACTATACTCTATTTGCTCATTCATATATTTCCCCCTGTATAATATATCACATGTTATTTGCATAATATGTCAAATTTTGTCATATTTTATAAAAAACAAAATAATTCTGTAATTATTAATTACTTTCATATTTTGCTTTTCTTTAGTTATTTATTATTCTTAAAATTTTCGTATCATTCATCCGCAAAGTGCTTTATGTTATTTTGATAAATTATATATATTATCTTAGTCTATAAATTTCTTGTCCGTTTCAACTATGAATTTTACAATCAGTATCATCTAATCTTTATTCATACTTATATTCTTCACTGTCTTCAGCAATCATCATATTATCTTTGTTTTCCTCCTCATAAGTTGAATATATAATTTCATCTTTTTTATTTAATCTTTTATTTAAATAATCCGATAATTTTTTATCTACACAATAAATATAACATCCTTTTTGTCCTCTTGTCATTAATGTTCTATATGTATTCTTTATTATTTCATCTGCTATTTTTTCAGCTTGATCAAAATCTTGTTGAAACATTTTATATATACCTTTTATTGATTGGTCTGTCTTTGCTCTTTCTGTAACATCAGTAACTATTTTATTATTTTCATATCTTAGATCATTACCTATAATTACACCAACATAATCAAATTCTAATCCTTGAGCTGTATGTATACATCCTATTTCGTTTACTGAATTTGGATCAATTGCCCATGTTTGACTGTTTCTTAAATTCCAACTCATTGCAAAATTATATTCTGGAATTGTTATATCATATACATCTGATTTGTTTTTTCCATCCTTTATCCAATTCCAACAATATCCTGCAAGTAATCTAGCTTTATTATTAATTTTATTTTTTTCAAAAATTATATCTCTCACTTCATTTGGAGTATCACAAATCTTAATATCATAATCTAGATCAAAACCATCATTGTTAGCCGTTTTTCTAATATCTAATACATCATCTAGCCAAGCAATATATCCATCTGATCCATTGCATCTAAACTGTGATTCTAATTCCATTATTTCTGATTCTGCCTCTGCTTGTCCAATATATTTCTTTATTTCTTCAACACTTCCAATATCTTTTAATGTAACTCTTTGAGATTCATCTATAAAAAATATTGAAAACTTAGATGCATGAATAATTTCTTTTATCTGATTTTCGCCTAAATTTTGAAACATTCCAGACTTTGCATTTAATCTATGAGCTTCATCAACAATTAAGACATCAAACTCATTTTCAGCAGATTCAACAAATGAACCTGAGCCTTTAAATAAATTATTTATTCTTGTTTTTCTAAAATCTCCACTTAATTTGGTTGCATATACATTTCTTGGTGCTGCATTCTTTGTTACATATGAGCAAACCATATTCTCATTTGTCAATTTTACTAATAAATTAATTGCTAATACTGATTTTCCTGTACCTGGTCCACCTTTAACAATTAGTACTCTTTTATTTCCGTCTCTATATGATTTTCTAGCCATTTCTAACGCTGTTTCATATACAAGTTTTTGATCATCGATCATAATAAATTCTTCATTGCCTTGTAACATACTTGATAAAGCATCTTGTAATGATTTAGATGGTCTAATTTTTCCATTTTCAATCATATATAGTGTTTCTTTATCATCACCATATTTAATATACTTATTTATAAAATCTCTTAATTTTTCTACGTCACCTTTTATAAAAGCAGGTGCTTTTTCTAAATAATATTTATAATTATCTGATAGTAATGTTGGAGGTGTTACAGTTAGATAATTATGAAGGTATGCACATGGATGTAAATCAATTTGTCTATCTTGTACCGTTTCATTGTAATCTTCTATTGTTGTTGCATATGACCATGCTTGATATGATGGATGCGCTACTTCTCTTAAAGCATGTCCTGTATAGGCTTGTACTATTCCGTCTTTTCCATTCACAATATCGGCTTCAGTCCATTGTTTTAACTCTATAATAATAGCAGTATTCTTAAATTGTCCATCTTTGCCTGTGATAATAAAATCTACTCTTTTAGATGTGTTTGGTATTTTAAATTCAATTGCTATTCCTACATTTCCAGGTATATTATTATCTATTAAAACTTTTAACATATATTGCATAGAGTTCTTCCATGCATTTCTTTCAGGCTGAGATGTATGATATCCCATCTTTTCATAGAACTTTCTATCTATATTTTCTTCAATTCTATCTTGAACAACATCTTCTACAAATAGTTGCTTTGTTGCTTCATATACTATCATAATAATTGCCCCCAATAATTACTACTTGTTAATTACATGAATAAATTATTTTTGAGTCATGAATTAATTCTTTTGTTAATGTAAGATTCCACGCCGTCATTCTACTATGCCAATGCTTATGCTTCATAAAGTTATCCCATGTTAATTCTAGTATTTTATTTATTGTATAGTCTTCATTCATAACTACAATAATAACATATTCAAATAATTTTTCCTTGTTGTCCTCTACTCCATAAAATACTCCTGTAGTTTTTCCTGTAATTGTTTTTATAGAATATCTTTCTCCTTTTATACTTATTGCATCTATGCTTCTAGTCGAAGTAGGTGTTGCTTGCAATTTTGGTAATCCTGGCGTCTTATTATAATATTTTATTGCTAAATATTCACCTAATTCTCCAACTATATTCTTTGTTCTAATCAAATTTCTCTTTTTTAACTCTTTAATCCATTTGGAATAAAATAATATTAGCTCTTCATCAGATAAAATTGAAAAATCATATATACTCTCTTCCATCTTTTTCTCCTACAATACTACAATTTATTATATTTTGTACTAACACCTCTAGATTTTTCTACTGGGTATTTTTTCTTTGTCTTCTCTAACTTTTTTAATATTATTTCTTCTGGTTTAACTCCAAGTTTATCTGCCATCATAATACAATATGTAAATACATCTGCAAGTTCTTCGCAAGCATCATCTTTATCATAATTTTCTGAATTCCATTGGAAACATTCCAATAATTCCCCAGCTTCTATTGAAATCGATTTTGCTAAATTTTCTGGACTATGAAACTGATCCCAATCTCTTTCTATATTAAATTTTCTGATTATATTTATTAATTCTTCCATATTGTCACCTCATTGATATTAATAAGTTTAAACAACTATTTTTTAGTAATTCTTTAAATAAATTTTTGAAATAACTTTCTTAAATTTTCTTCATTAAAGTTTTTAGAAGAAATTACTCTACCGTTTTTCTTAAAATATTGCTTTGAGTCATAAACCTCTTGCGCAACAACTACATAATAGCCATGTCTTTGCATAATGTTATTTAATTTTTCTTCATTCAAATCAATTCCCAAAGTAACTAAAAACATGGCATCTACTGAAAGTTGATTTACATCTTCGAAATTTTGTTTATATCTTTCTCTTAGTGTCCTTTTTGCACTAACTCCATATACTTTTCCATCTAATTCAAAAGTATAATCATATTCTACAGAATTAATAAACTTATCATGTGCATGATTATGTACATGATTTGAAATATTTAATAAAACACTATTAACTCTTGATTCATATGATGATCCAGCTGTTGATATAATACTTTGATTTATTGACTCATCCATAATAATCATAAATATATTATTTGCATTTATACTATATTTACTTGTCACTTCTCTAATTCTATCATTTAGCTTTTTTACAGATTTTCCACTTGTTTCAAGAATAAATTCATTTTTTCTATTTACATTAGTAATCGTATACACTAATAAAGCACTAATTACTCTTTGTCCATATGGATATTCAAGATTAACCATATCATATCCAAAACTTAATTTATCTTTATGAGATGCTAATCCATCATCATATTGAATCTTTGCATAAGATTTTGCTTCTTCTAAAATCAAATTTTTAGATAATAAAAGTTCAATAGATAATGTTGTTAAATCAATCCACATATTATAAGTTTCTTCATCACATAAATTTAGTAATGTGGTATAGTCTTCGTAAGCTTTAATATTTTCATTTATAACATTTTGTCCTAAAAACTCTATTAATTTTGAAAATCCTAATTCCTTATTTTCTTCTATTAATTGTTCTAATAATATCATCTTGTTTTCACTTAAATGACATTTAATTAAATTCTTTAGAATTGTATAAAATAACAAATTATTTTTGTATTCATTTTTACTTATATCCATTAAATTTCCCCTCCATTTTTTAATGCTTTATACATTTCTTGAGCTACTGCATTTATCATACTAACTGGTACAGAATTACCAAATTGCTTATATGCTTGTGTATCACTTACTACAATCTTAAAACTATCTGGATATCCCTGTAATCTTGCTGCTTCCCTTGGCGTTAACTTTCTTGGATTTTTTCCCTCTTGTTGAATTAGTATTTCTGATCCATCTTTATAATATCTCGCTGAAATAGTACTTGTGTAATTTGAATCTTCATTAAATAAACAATATCCAAATCCATTTCCTTTAGCACGATTTCGCTCTTTTCTTATTTGATGACTTGCCCAGATTTTATCAGAAATAGTATATTTTTCATCTGGATTTTGCACTAAAATATCTCCAACTCGTGTCTCTATGTTCACCTCATCTGGAAAACGAAAATCAATATCATGATTTTTAAATCCCACAATCATTATTCTTTCTCTATTTTGAGGTAGTCCGGAAGTTCTTAGCATTTAATACTTTATAGTAAACTTTGTAATTTAATTTATTTTCAAGAATATCTAGCATTATTTTAAATGTTCTACCATGATCATGATTAGTTAATCCTTTTACATTTTCAAGTAAGAAACCTTTTGGCTTTTTTTCTTCCAAAATTCTCTCAACCTCAAAAAACATGGTTCCTCTTGTATCATCAAATCCCTTTCTCTTTCCTGCGATAGAAAATGCTTGGCAAGGAAAACCAGCTAATAATATATCAAATTCAGGAATAGAATCAGCAGATATTTTTGTAATATCTCCACTTGGTTTGTCTCCATAATTTGCTTCATATGTTTGTGCAGCATATTTATCTATTTCTGAAGAGAAAACGCATTTACCACCTAGATTTTGAAATGGCATTCTAATTCCACCTATTCCTGCAAAAAGATCTATATATTTAAATTGATAATTATCATTGTTCTCATTAATTTTATAAATTTTGTAAATGTTATCTGACATTTTTACCTCCTAGTTGTTTTATTTTTATCTGTTTTTTTACAATTTACAATTTCTCTATATTATCTTATATCATAAATCCTTAAAATTTTCCACAAAATGACACTTATTTCTTTAAAAAATTTTTGGCACATTTAGTGCCAATTTTATCTCTCATACCTTCTATCTTTTTTCTTCTTCTTTTTTAATTTTTTCTCTTCTTTTTCTTTAGCTTTCTGATTTTCTTTCTCATCCACCCCCTTTAACTGTTCTTTCATCTTTGGCACACTATCAAAAATCTCATCACACAACCTAATCTCTTTTCTAATCCTTTTTAAAGTAGCAGTAACATCAATTATATCTTTAGTAACACCATCTTTTTCAATTCCATTATCTAACTTTTGTCTCTTATAATACAGTCTATTCCTAATATTCAAAATTTTCTGCAATTCTTCCTGTTTCTGTTCTTTAATATTATCAACATCACTCATAGTCTCAATCTTATACTTACATAAAAATCTAATTCTTTCCGAATACTCATCCATCTTTTTTACTTCCGCCCTCATTTCAGGAGTCAATTTATATTGTACATTCTTTTTTGTATATAACTTTAACAAATATCTATAATAGTAATACAATGCAATAATCCCTTTTGGTCTATATTTCTTCCTTACTTTATTTCTTGTTGTAAAATGTCTATTTTTCACTAGCATATATGGAAGTATTTTTTCTGATCTTATATAATCATTTTCAAATATTTTTCTTTTGATATTTTCCAATGAATACTCTTCTCCGAATGCTCTTTCGATTCTTATATTTCTTTTGTATGGCTCTCTTCTCACACTTAATTTGTCTGCTCTATAACAATAATTATATCCCATTGATACTAACATCTGTTGAAATTGTTTTAAAGTATATGATCGTTTTATAGCATAATCTATATCTTCTTTTGCAAATTTATAATAATCTGAATCTCTCATAGATTTCTTATAAAAATTTTCAAAATTGATTCCTGATTTACAAGTCTTTTCTGTTAAAACACTTAAGCCATATTCTTCACATATTTCATCTGATGTTTTTCTTAGCAATGCTGTATTCGTTAAATTGCTATAATACTTTTTTCCATCTTTAAATGAAACCGAATTGATTACAAAATGATTATGAAGATGTTCTGTATTTAAGTGTGTAGATACCACAACTTGAAACCTGTCTCCCCACATTTCATTTGCAAGTTTTACTCCAATTTCATGCGCTATTTCTGGGGTAACTTCTCCTTCATTAAAAGATTGATAAGCATGAAATGCTAATATACCATTTTCTTTTCCATACATTATTTTTACAAGTTGCATTTGTTTAACTGAATCTTTTACTTCACAATTTATGCCTGTTGTATAAAATTGTTTTTCTGTTTTATCTGGATTAGTTGCATATGTCATTACTTGACTGATATTATCAAATCTATCCATTCCATATCCGCTAGAATTTTTTCTTGTCTTTTCTTCATTTGTTGCATAATCAATTACATGATCTAATCTCTTTTGTACTTTCCATATTTTTGTTGTTGCCATTTGCTTTCTCCTCTCATTTAAAAAGGGGATTGGGGATTTTCCCCATTTAGAATTTCAAGCTGACGAAATTCATTGCTTGTTAGGACAATAATGCACTATTTTTTAGTACTAAAACCATTACTTTTTCTATCAAATGCACACAATATTTTGAAAAATACTTGGACTTTTATTTTAAAACCCAAGTACTTTTTTCTTTCATTTTCTATTTACTTTTTTATATTTTTGTACTACAATAATTGTATAAAGATTTGGGTTAGTATTTTAGTTTTGCGGCTTATACTAACTCTTTTTCTTTTACTTTTTTTAGTGTTATCCCATAACACATTTGATATAATTTTGATATTATTGCATCTACTAATTGTTCATCTTGACTTTGACTAAATCTTTCTATTAATCCTTGTTTATCAAACCTAGTTGTAATTATTATTGGTAATCCTTTTTCATTTCTATTTTGAATTATTGTATATAATTTTTCTAATGCCCACTGACTTATTTTCTCTGTTCCAAGATCATCAATTATTATCATATCTACATTTGAATATAGCTCTATTAATTCATTTTCTGACTTTGTATTATCTCTAAAAGTTTCCTTAATCATGTCTAGTAAAGTCGTTAATCTTCCCATTAATACAATCTTATCATTTTCAATTAATTTGTTAGCAATTGATGCTGCTAAATGTGTTTTTCCAAGTCCTGACTCGCCTGTTATTATCAGTCCTTTAGTTTGTATTTTTGTTATACATTTGCTTGTATAATCTTTAGCAACTTTTACTGCTATTTCATTTCCAGAATTAATATTAAAATTTTCAAAGTTCAGATTTTGAAATTTTCTTTCATTATAGTTCTGTTTGTATAGTTTGTTTATAACGTCCCTAAAATGTTTTCTTTTCTGAATTTTATATTCTTGCTCATCTCTTCTTTTCCAATACTCTTGTGCCTTATTACAATCACATCTTTCGTATTTAATTGAATCTGGAGAAATATTAGCATATAAATAATCAAGTCCTATTGGTGTTAATTCTTTATTACAAAATTCACATCTTTTGAACTCTTTGTGAATAATTTCATTAAATTTTGTATTGCCTAAATCCATTTTCATTCTCCTCTCTTATATTTTCTTCTTTTTTATTTTCTATATCTTTTGTATTCTTTTCTTCTTCGTTATCTAACATTTTGATAACGTTACTTTTTTCAATTTCACTTTTATGCTTTTCACGATATTTCCTTTGTCTTTCTCTGTTTTGCATTTGATATTTTTCATACTTTTCAATACTTTGATACTTTTCCCAATTTTTTATTAGAAATGTTTCCCCTTCTTTTTTTAACATTTCTAATTCTAGAAACTTTTTCAAAATTTTTTCAATTTTTTTATTAGATTTTCCCATAATCTTTGAAAAATTTTGAATTGTCATTGGATTATTTTCTCCTATTTCTAATCTTCCTCTATTATTACATTCAACTGCTAATGCAATTAATTGAATCCACACTCTAAAATAAGTGTCTCCTTCTGGAAGTTTTAGAATTATTTGAATTTTCCTGTTTGAAAATATTGTAGTTTCTGTTTTAAACCACGGTATTTCATACATAGCCTCCTTTCCTCGCTTTCTTTCAATTAATATTTAATTGATTCTTTTTCTTTTCTACTTAGATATTCGTCTAATACTTGAATTCTAAATAGAAATTTTCCACCAACTTTTGAGCATGGTATTTGTTTTCTTCTTACTAATTGATTAATTAACCAATAAGATATTCCTAAATACTCTGCTGCTTCTTTCATTGTTAGTGTAGTTCTTTGAACTTTTTGTAATTCCATGCATATTCCTCCTTCCTTTAAGTTTTTTAGACTATAAAGTTTAGTTAACAAGTTTTGTCTGTTTTTTGTTGTTAACTGATTGTATATTAACACGATTTATGATAAAATTCTATTAAATTGATTAAATTTTGTTATCAAAAGGAGACTTTTGGTCTTTTTATAATTTGTTAACAGAAAGGATTTTATATGGAAAGAAAAAATACAATAAAAATATCTTTTGAACCTTCATACTTTTCACAGATTTTTATTCACACTTCTGGTTCTTATATGCGTACACTTGTTAATAAAAATAATAATAGGTATTTATCTAATTTTAAAGATGATTGGTATGATGAGGAATTTGGAGAATTAATTCTAGAACTTGAAAATGGTCCTTCAGAATCAAGAAAGCAAGAAATATTAAGTAGATTGAAAATATTGGCAAATACACAAACAAGAGTTAACCCTATTCCTTTATCTTTTGGTCATAATATAGAAGAATTGTATGGTTATATTGTATTTGAACCAACATCCTCAATTGAGCATTACGACCTTGCCCTATTAGATTTTATAAGCTATGACTTTAATGTATTTAACGATTATTTATTATTTTTTATAAATTTCTTTGATTATTTTATAGATAAATTAGATGAAAAAGACATTAACTATATTAAATTAGATACTTTGTATCCTATAGATGAAATTATTGAAATAGCTAGGAAATATTATAATGAAGAAAAAGAAAACTTAATATATTATCAAAGTTTATTCAAACAATGTATTAATTTTGTTTATGACATTGATAATCCTATTGATATGAAACATTTAACTCATAAACAAATTTTTTACTTATATAATCAAATATACCCAAATGCATTTTCTGAATTCAAAAAAAACTTTCATTCAGTAGATATATTAGATTATCAATATTTACAATTTCCTTTTAAACCTAAAGATGCTAAGTTAGAAAATATAAATAATTTAATTGATGCTATTGAAGAAACAGATCCAACTGGAAGAAAGCTTGTTAATCTTAATCGATTTGAAACTAATAACTTATTTACTAGCTTTTATATTACATTATTCAATGTGGTATCTGTAAATAGTATGTATATAAAAATATGTGGTAATTGTGGAAGATATTTTATAACTCATAAAAAAAATATTTCATATTGTGATAGACAGGTAGCTGAATATATAACTTGTAAAGATATTGGAAATAAAGAATATCAAAGAAGGAAATTAGAAAATGACTCTACATATGATAAATATAGAAAAATTGGAAGTAGAAAACAACTCCGTGCATCTCGAAACCCTGAAATAGATATATATCAAAATGATTTAAAACAATATCGAAAAATTGGTAAACAAATGTATAGAGATGTTTGCGATGGAAAAATTTCTAACGAAGACTTTGCTAAATGGGTTGATGAACAAGATAAATAATAATTGTTGTTTTATATAATTAATAGAAGATGGAAAAATTTAATCTTTTTTCCATTTTCTATATCCTATATTTATTTAATTAAGTTCTTTAACAAGTTCTTCAAATTCTTCTATTGCGTTTTCCGCAACATATCTTAAATTTTTAGAAATTTTCTTTCCATGAACAATTTCATTTCTTTGATCTTTTATTAAACTTATTTTTTTGTTCAATTGAGATTTAGATATTTTAAATTTTTCATATTTATAGCATTCTGTATATATTTTATATATTGTTGGTGGATTATCTTTAATTATTCCATTTTTTTTAGCTTTTTCAAAATCCTCTTTTTCTATGTAATCCTTTAAAAAATAATCTTCATATTTAACTTTTCCATTAAAGAATTCTTCAATTTCGCTATCACTCATATATTCTACTAATTTGTCTCTAGCAAATTTATAAGAAAAGTTTTCTAATGCTATATTTATCATTATAATTGCATTTTTATAATCTTTAATTAAATAATAATTTTTTGCATAATTTACAGCTATCCTCCAAATTAAATCATCTGTGCTCTTTAATTCCTCTTTTATTTTTTTTATTTCTTCTACAGATAAACATAATTCATTTGATCCTGTAGATGATATGGACATTGACGTACTAAATGGAATATTTTTTATTTCAACATTTCCAGCAAATACTTTTGTTTCAAATCTAAATATCATGTTTTCATTTATTTCAGGGATCCAATATCTATTTGTAGAAATAATATACTTTTTTACAAAATAATTATATACATCTATGGCTTCTGTTAATGGAGCATATACACTATCAATAGCTCTATTGACTTGCACTAGTTCATTTCCATTTATATATCTTCCTATCTCTACTGTTAAAATAGAATGATTTATTATTCCATATTTATCTTTTTGGGTATAAATATTATTTCCAATTATAAAACTAGAATCTTGAGTTCTGATTGTTCTACTTAAAACTGAACATTTAGTTCCATTATAGTTAAATTCTATTTTTTCATCATCTTTTATTAGCATATGATAAGGTATTTCAAAATTCACTACAGTCTTGATATTCGATTTAATAACATTATTGTATATTTCTTTTGTTTCTTTAAAATTATCTTTAAATTGTTTACTCCATTCATCATTATAATTAATTGTAATAAATTCAATTAATTCATTAGCTTGATCTATTTTTAATTTATTATTTGTATTTAAATATATCATTATTTTTTCTTTAGCTAACATTTGTTTTGTAATACATTCATTTTGAAAGCTATCTATCATTTTAAAATTATACTTAATCTCTAAAGATCTTTCAAAATATTTTTCAGATTCCATATATTGATTTGATTCTAAATATAATGAACCTAATTGTCTATATATAATATAAATATAATATATCATATTTTTTCTTTCTATTTCATTTAACTTTTTATATAGTTCACATGCTTTTAATCCTAAATTTACTTTTTCATCATGCTGAATACCTTTTACTTGTATAATATTTGATATATTTTTTAATTCTTCTACTATTATTTGTTTGTCCATGTCAATATTTTCCTTTTATTTATAATAATTTTCTAAATATATTATACATGATTTTTTTTATTTTATAAAGTCATTAAATTTTTTTATTTTTTCTTGCCTTTTGTTGTCATTTATTATATAATTAATATTGTTAACAAATATATTATCCTCTCCCACCCATAGTTATGCCTGAAAGGAGGTGAAAAAGGTAATGGCTGGGAGTATTGAAAAAAGAGGAAAAAATAGTTATAGACTAGTATGTCTTGCAGGATACGACTTGCAAGGAAAACCTATAAAGAAAACAAAAACAATACACGGAACCAAAAAAGAAGCCGAAATAGAACTAGCAAAATTCGTGGCTGATGTTCAAAATGGAATGTTTGTAGAAGGCAAATCATTAAAGTTCTCTGAATTCACAGAAATATGGAAAAGAGACTATGCATCAAAAGAACTTGCACCATCAACATACAAAAGATATTGTAGAATATTAGAAACAAGACTTCTACCCTACTTTGGACATTTCTATATTAACAAAATCAAACCAACTGACATCATGCATTTTTATGATTTACTTAGTAGAGATACTCAGTTAGTTAGAAAAAAAGGGAACAATGGTAAGAAAACATTAAAACCCTTATCTGGTAAAACAATATTAGAACATCACAGATTATTAAGAGCAATGCTTCATAAAGCAGTATATTGGCAACTAATTATATCTAATCCTGCTGAACGTGTTCAACCACCAAAAGCAAGGAAGCCAAAAAGAATATATTATGATGACGAGCAATGTAAAATATTATTACAAAATTTAGCCTCACTTGGTGAAGATCAAATAAAATATAAAGTTGCAATCATTCTTACAATATTTACTGGTGTTCGTTTAGGTGAATTAATGGGATTAGAATGGCAAGATATTGATTTAAAAACAGGAATTGTTAGTATAAATCGTTCCAGTCAGTATTTAGCTGATAAAGGCGTGTTTACAAAAACACCAAAAACAGAAAGTTCCATAAGAGAAGTGGCAATTCCAGATTTTGTCGTTTCTTTACTTGAACAATATAAGTTATGGTATGATGAGCAAAAATCGTTCTATGGTGAATTATGGACTGATTCTAATAGGTTATTTGTACAAGCTGATGGCAAACCTATGCACCCTTCAACAGTAAGCAAATGGTTTGTAAATTATGTTGGCAAGATAGGACTACCTGTAATTAATTTTCACGGATTAAGACACACAAATGCTACACTTCTAATATCACAAAATATTGATGTAGCAGTTGTAGCAGCAAGACTTGGACATGCACAAATTACAACAACATTTAATTTCTATGTGCATCCTATTATTTCTCATAATAGAAATGCAGGAAATGCTTTAGAGCACTTGCTACTACCACAACAAAAATTAGTCTAAAATCTTTTTTCAGATTTCACTAAAGTCATTAGACTTTTCACGATAAAAATAAATCGTTGTCAAAATCCTTAATTTTGTTCCAACGATTATATGTGTAACGTAAAAGACTACTATTTATAAAATTAGGTTTCCCATAGTCTTTTACTGAATTTTTATTAGAAATATAAACGTTTTGGGAGTTTTTCTTCCCCAACTTTTCCCCAATTTCACATAAAATGCCTATTTTTAGTCATTATTGTTAACTAATTGAGGAATAGAAAAAATCGCTACAACCACTCAAGCTGTAACGATTAAATCAAAATTGTAAAGCAAAATTATTTCAAACTCGCCTTAGAGTTATGAGCCCGAATAGGCCAATATTTAGAGATATTTCAAAAATCTTCAAAATGTTGTAAAGTGTTACAGCTCTAAGAGTATCTTTGTTTTAACTTATTCTAAAATATCGTAAAATATTGCGATATATTGTTCGTTTTTAAGATTTTCGCCGCTTTTCCGCCGTTTATTTTTATGGAATATATTGGTACTTTCAAGCTATATATGAAAACTTTTTCCGTTTTTTTTGGTTGACCAATGGTTGTCATTTGGTATACCAAAATCACTTCTAGATGTATACAACTTAGATACATCATGTATACATTCTGTATACGGCACGTCGACAGATCATTGCTGAAAAAAGCAGGGATATTGTACCCTGCTAGAAAATTATTTTTTTAGACATAATACTAATAAATAAATTGACATTGAAATCATGGAAAAAATAAAACTTATTATTAAATATATAAATACTCCACTTTGATGTTGTTTCATGCAATCTTGGAACATTACAATTAAAAATGGAATAATCACACTTACAATAATTATTACTAAAGATAAAACTATTCCTATTTTTATATCTAATGTTGATATAATGCTTTTTAATCTTTTTTCACATATATCTTTCTGTTTCTTTTTCATTTCAATTTGAAAGTATAAATTGTCCATATCTCTTAATCTATTTATGTATTGTATATTATCAATCGCACTTGTAATTTTTGTAACCTTATCAGGTATATTAGGAATTACTGGATTAGGAATCATAGAACGAGATAGTGCTTTAAAATCAAATTTTGAAATATCCAAATCCATTACTAATCCCTCCAATCATATATTTCTTCTATTATTGTTTCTTCCACTGAACCCGACTCAACTTTCAATTCTTTCCTGCACTGTTCCATGCTTTTATCATTTTCTAAAAAACTAAACACTTTTGATCCATATTCTTTAATATAAGCAAAAAAATCTTTTTGTTCATCCATACTTACATACGGAATATTATCGATAAATTTATATTCTTCCCCTTTTAATATTGATTCAAGCATCTCATAAACATTATCTTCTTTATAAAAATTGTAATTATCTTCTTTTAGCTCTTCAAATTGTTTATTTAATGTTTCTAATTCGTTATCTAAATCTTCTATTGCATCAGAAACTTCTTCTTTTTCTTTTTTTAGTTCCATTACTTTAGAAATTACTAATCCAATTATAATAGCAATAAAAATACCTATTATTTGTATACTATTTAATATTAATTCTATTAAATTTTCCCAATTCATTTATACCTCCTGTTATTTTAAATAATATTCAATCATACTTGAATATTGATCTTGTGCATTTAAACAAGTGTCAATTAAATATCCTTTTTCTGTTTTATTTTGATACTCTTTTAATCCTCTATAATAAAACAATTTATCTTTGTCTAAAATAATGAATGGAACTATATTGTTCTTCAAGCATTCTTTGAAAGCAACCATTCTTCCTACTCTACCATTACCATCTTGGAATGGATGTATTTTTTCAAATCTTGCATGAAATTCAATTATTTCTTTTATTGTTATTTCCGATAAAGAGTTATACCATTCCATTAATTTTTGCATATCTTTTGGTGTTTGTTTAGGTGAAGAGGTTTGCATTGTTCCCGCTTCATTTGCTAGTTTTTTATATTCTCCTACATTAAACCAATCTTTTCTACTATCCATTGTTCCTTCTTTTAATATTTTATGAAACATTTTCATCATCTCTTCTGTTAATGATTCATCTGCTACATTTAGCATATAATCAACTAATTTAAAATGATTTGCTGTTTCTAATATATCATCTACACTTGCTACGGTTTCTCCCTCAAATAGAATTGTATTTGTTTCAAAAATATATCTTGTTTGATCTTCTGTTAATTTACTTCCTTCAATGTGATTGGTATTATATGCAAATATAACTTGAGTGTTATGATATAGATTACCTTTTAATTGCATTTCTTTTTGTTCTCTTAATACTTCTAATACATTTATTTTTGAAACATCGAATTTTTCTTCATCTTCTTTCAATAATTCATCAACTGTAATATGAAATGTTTCTGCTAATCTTTTTAGAGATTCTATATTAGGTTCAATCATTCCTGATTCATATTTTGATATTGTTCCAGCTTCAACTTGTAATATTTCAGCAATATCTTTTTGTGTCATTTTATTTTCTTCTCTATATTGTTTAATTTTATTTCCTATGCCCATATTTATCACTTTCCTTTCACTATATTTATATTATATCATAATATTTCCAAAAAAGAAAGTATTTATTCAATTTTCTTACTATGTTTCCAAAAAAGATTTGTGAATATTTTAAATACACTTGACAATTTTCAACAAATAAGTGATTAATAACAACAATTTTAAGGAGGTGGCTTATGGGAAGTTATAGAAACGTCGGCGATGACATCTTAAGAGAATGGTTAAATTTTAGAGAAGAAGATATTTCTTCACTTTCTTGCAAAACAGATAAAGAAAATCTTATATATTTTGATGAAATATCTCAAAATATTTTAAACAATGTTTCTGGTAATAATCTTGAATATGTAAAATCTCAATTAGAAAAACTCGATGACAATTTTAATAGTTATATGGATTATTGGTTTGAAAAGTATTATAGAAACGGCTTCTGTGATGCTGTAGAACTTATTTCAGGCTGTCTTAGGTGATCGTATGGATAAATATAAGATATGTCCTAAGTGTAATCAAAAATATAATCATCCTTCTGCTATTTCTAGAGTAGATAATAAAACCAATATATGTCCAACCTGTGGAATAATAGAAGCTTTAGAGCAATTTATTAAACAACAGAATACCCCAAGGAATTAACTCCATGGGGTTGTTTTTTATGCTTTGTACCACTGCCACAAGGACAGTCGTTATTCCATTATCTCATCTATAAATTGTAACAAATTGATTGATTCAATATTAAAAGCTTTGCAGACATTGGGAATTTTATTTAATCCATTTTTTTCATTAGTAACAATTATTCCCTGTTTTTCAATCGCTGTAGCAATTAAAAATGGATCTCCATTGGAACTTGATTTTTTATTTTTATTTATATTAATCATATTAGGAAACTTGTCCAAAATTTCTTTAGTTGTTTTTTGGATTGATTCATCTATCGGTATAAAATTACCCTTATATGATTTTAGCCAATCTGATATATCTTTATCTTTTACTTCATCTAATATTTCTGCACTTGACATCAAGGTTCCTTCTTCAAACATCTCAGCAATTTTATCCCAAATACTTTGGAATGTTTTTTTGCCCAGTGGATAGTTTTTTGAAGCATCTATCAATGCACATGCATCTATTATGTATATCCTACTATTCACTGAACATCACCATCCTTTCGATATTATCTATATAACGAGAATTTATATTTAAAGTATTACAAACTTCTCCAAAAGAAATTTTCCCTTCATAGTATGCATCTAAAATAATTTTCGGATATAACTTACCACTGCTACTTATTAATTTTTTATCTTGAGTTACTATTATCTTTTGTCCTTGTTTTTTCCTTATCTCTTTAATTTCATTAAAAATATCCAAGTATTTTTCATATTTACTCTTATATAGTACGAAATCAATTTTGTTCAAATCATATAGTCTTTTTATTATTACAAATTTACTTACAGCATATCTATCCGATAAATTTGTAATTATTCTATCATCGCTAAGATCTTTCCCTTTTATAATAGAATCTAATGTTATTTCAGGGATTAGTATGTTGGCTGCTAAATTATTACATATTTTTTCTTCTTCATCTTCTCTTTCATTAAAATCAATTAAGCATAAATTTGACGTCCTTCTAACCAAATGTGCCATTTCATGAAATAATGTAAATACCTTTGCTCTGTCTGAATCATTCTTGTTTACTGCAATAATTGGAAGAATTTCATAGTTAAGAGAAATTCCTCGTATTTCCTTTATTGAAATATTTTCTATTTGTAAAACCATTACTCCTTTTGATTCAATTTTATTTCTAAAATAATTAAATGCTTTATTGCTATATGCAGTTTTGTTTTTAAATGGTGTTTCAATACTAAATATTTCTCGAATTTTCATTGAAATATCATTTGTTGAAAAATCTGGATTTATTTCTTTAAAAATATTTTTATATTCATCTAAATTTAAAAGCTCAATTGCACATTCTCTGCAACTCTTTAATCTATTTATTTCTTTCCATAATTCATACGAAATTTCTTCATCCAGATTATCTCTGTAAGTCCTTCTATCTATATATGTTGTATCCTCAACATTAGGTAACTTTGTTAAGTATAATGCTGCAAATGGTATATCATATAAATTGCAAAGTTTTTTAGCCTGATTTATAGAAGGATATTCTATTCCTTTTTCCCAACTTTCTATTTGTTCACTTGTAAATTCTTTCACCCTTATTGGAATCTCATCTATCTTTATTGGCGTTCTTTCTCTTGCCCATTTTAACATTTCGCAATTAATATATGCATAATTTTTATTCCCCATGTTAATCCCCTCCTTTCTATTATTTTATTTTTAATAAATCTTTATAATAATCTTTTTGAATATTATTGCTAAACATCATAATTGTTTCTATATATTCATTAATATTTTTTTCTAGACTTTCCTCATTTTGAATCAATTCATCCCAATCTTCATTTTCAATTTTAATATATCCTATTGATGATACAGTAGAATCATATATATTTTTTTGTTGTTTTATTATTTTCATAATTTGAAATGATTTATCATTTATATTATCTATTATTTCTTTATACTTGTCCAATGGTATTTGGTGATATTTCAAGTATAGATTTAAATCTATTAAATCATTTGTTTTCAATCGAAATGTGTTAAATATATTTCTAACATCATTGTTTATTTTATCTAGAATATCTGCGTAATTAATTGGATGTTTATATTGTCTTTCTAATTCACTTGATATTTTTAATGTTTTTATATCTTTAGCTGATTTACAAGTTTTATCTACAATTTTTATTATCTGTTCATATATTTCTATATATACTTTGTTTTTTTAACTTTTCTTTTCAACTAATACATTAAAAAAATATGTTATTAGAGCTCCGATAAGCACTCCTATAAAAGATATCATTATATTTTCCATTTCATTTCTCCCCATCTTAGCCATCTCATTAGTAGTTATTCCTGCTTTCTCACTTAAATGTGTCTTATTAATCTTTTTGTCTATCATCAATTTCCATAGTTTATCATAATTTACTTGCATAAACTATTCCTCCATAAAACGATTTTTTATTACAAAATTATTCTATCATTTTACCTTTTTTTATTCAAGATTTTCTTGAATATTTCAAGAAGTTTTTTCAACAATATATTTTATACTAAACTAAACTATACTAATCTATCCTTACCTAACCTTACCTGCGTCCACGACCCGTCAACGGTTTAGGAGATTTTCCAAAAAACTCACGTAAAAATTTACTTTTGTGTGAATGTAGGTGGGCTGTGGGTGGTGAAAAAAGAAAAGAATTGACTTCTTGTATGTCGGGGGGGATTACCCTTTCTAAAACATTCAATCAATTCTATTTAAATTCGATATATTTTTATCTTTTATATTCTTAGATATGTAATTTATTATTATTTAATTTTTATTTTCTAATTCTTTCGATTTTCGATAGAGTTAGCATCAAATATTTAACACTTCCTATCAATGTAGGTCGAGATAAAACTGATGTAATTTTTCTTTTATCCTCAAAACTTAATGTCCAACTCGCTCCACTTACCTGCTCTCTAATTTTATATACCTTATTAGGCTCACCTAATTTATCTTTTAGTTTTTTTATGACTATCTTTCTACAACTATACAAATGTATTTGGCTTCTTGCATAATCTATATGTACTATAAGAATCTGTATTATATAATTTCATTCTTACCTCCTCAATTTTTATCGTATGTTTTTTTACACAACTCATATATGTTTAAATCACACATATCAAAAATATTTTTGTGCTTTATTGTTATGTGAAATCACACAACTGCTGTTTTGCTTATAAGTATTGTTATATCAGTATTTTTCACCTTTTCTATATTGTTTTATATTTGCCACTTCAATATATGTGAAATCACACATGTTTTATAATATTACCATACCCTTACTATTTTATTATCTCTTTTTCTTATACCTTTTATCTTCTTCTGGAATATAAAAATTATCAGTTCCATATAATTTCCACTTATCAGAAAAACCATATTTATTTGCTTTCATAAATGGAGCTCCAGAAAAAGTTTGTTTAATAAATCCTCTGTCAATTAGAATATCTATATCAGCTCTGAATGTTCTTAAATCCCCATACTGTTCCTTTGCCTCTGTAGCTGTCATAACAATTTCGTTTCTATTATCTTCACCTGTTCTAGGATTCTTTTTATATTTACTTTTTAATGTTAAATATAATCCTTTTTGTCTTGGTTTCAAAGACATCCATGCCTTAGATTCCAACATATCAATACATATCTTTGTAAATCCTGATCTAGATAAACTACTTTCAAAGTTTTCATTCATAGGCATTTTAGTCTTTTTCGCCATAAAATCACCTCGAATGAACCAAAAGATGTTGCTTTTTTCTATTGTCTGATGTATACTGTAAATAAGTTTTATGATGAACTCGTAGAGGAAAATAAATGTATTCGGATTGGCTTATGTAATACATTCGTTTTTCTCTTTTTTCGTTTCTATTCATTCTTCATCACCTCGCAACTTCTAAAGCATTGATTATTAATCCATAAGTCAATAAAGCTTTTTTTGAAGAATACTCTATATGCAACTCTAAAACTTGGAATTTGATTATTCTTTAGTAGCTTTCTAATTGTAGATTGACTACAATGTAAATAATCAGCCACTTCTTTTACATCAAATACTTCTTTCATATTTATTCACCTTCTTTCTTTTGATTTTCTCTTTTTTCTAGCTCTTCTTTGGATTTTTTACGCCAATATCTTTTGTTGATTTCTTTTACTTTTTCCTTATTGTTTTTTCTCCATACTCTAGCTTTTTCTCTTCTTAATTCTGTTACAATTTTGTCTAATTTTTCATCAATATCCATCTTTTTACCTCCAATCTTTATTATTATCTTGGCATTTGTAACACATTTATGTATAATATGATTGTAATAAACATTATCGTGTTGATAATGATATCAAAACACAAATATATGTTCTGGTCAATAAATACATACAAAGATGTATATTTTTCTGTTTTAAATATCAAATAAACACAGAAGGAGTATGATATGAAATTATCTCAAAAATTAAGAGAATTAAGAGAAGAAAAGGGATTGACTCAACAAGCATTGGCTGATGAACTTGGAATTGGTATTCAATCTATAAGAAATTATGAAAATGATTCTTTAGATAGAATCCCAAGTACAGTTCAATTAAAAATGCTAAAAGATTTCTATAATGTTACTTATGAATATTTACTTGATGATAATTGTAATAATAGGACAACCGAAACTGCTTCTATTGGTAAGGAGTTAAAACTTTCTGATAAGGCTCTAGATAAAATAATAAATCTTCAATATAGAAATAGACATCTTCCTAAAGAATTAGTTGAATATTTATCACCTGATGATGAAACACCAATTGTATTTAATGAATGGATTGAAAAATCTGATGTTCAAGAATATCTTGTATTGATTAAAGAGTATCAAACATTGAATAAAGCACTCGAAATTTTGCAATACTTTACTGCTCTTAATAGATTCGATAAAAATATTTCTGATCTATTAAATGATAAAAATTCATTAAAATATATACTATCTATTTTAGAAAATAAAGCAGAAGAATTTAAAGCTTCTATTCAACTTTCTATATTTTCAACGCTAAAAGATCATGGTTATGAAGATATGAATCTTGAAATAGATAAACTAAGAAGATTTATTAAAACTTATAAAAAAGAATCACCTAATGTAAAAAAATTTGAAGAAATTATGATTTTTATACAATCAATAGGTGAAGCATATCAAGAAGAAACTTCTAGAAGCATTAATTACTGCTTATTTGAAATAACAGAAGTATTAAAAAATGAATTGCATGAATTCTATAGCGTAGAAGATAATTTATCTATTCCTTCTGAATATCAAAAATTATTGAAGAAGGAAGGAAATAAAAAATGAGTGTACGAGAAATAAAAAGAAATCAAGTTTATCAAATTGAAATTCCTATAGCTTACAGAGCTGATGGAACAAGAAAAAGACATTTTGAAACTTTTTATGGAGGAAAAAAAGATGCTCTTCTTAGAGAAGCAAAATTAAAAATAGAATTTAAAACTGGAAACTTTCCAGAAAAGCAGAATATTAATTTTGAAATATTTAGCGAGGAGTATTTGGCCTATCAAAAGCCTATTCTATCCCCTAAAACATATAAGACATATAGTGATAAAGTAAAAGTAATTAATGAACATATTGGATATATAAAACTAAAAAATATAAATACAAAAATTCTTGATAAATTTTATAGCTATTTAAGAGATAAGCATATAAATAAAAGAGGAAAACTATATAGTCCTACTACAATTCAAGCTTATTATGCATTAATAAATAATATGTTGCAGGTTGCTGTAAAATGGGATTATATTTCTAATAATCCAAATGTAAGAATTGAAAAGCCTAAAAGGGCTAGAGCCAATATTAGTTATTATTCAGCTGAAGAAATTACAAAACTTCTCGAATGTCTTTCTAACGAACCTTTAAAATATCAAGCAATTGTTACTCTTGCTCTTGATCTTTCTTGCAGACGTGGGGAACTTACTGGTTTAACCTGGGATGATGTTGATTTAGAAACAGGCAAAATCATTATTAATAAAACAACTCAATATATTGACAGACGTATTTATGAAAAAGAGACAAAATCTGTTAATAGTGACAGAATCAATTATATTAATCAATACACTATTGAGCTACTAAAAAGATATAAAAAAGAACAACTTGAAAAACAATTAAAACTTGGTTCAAAATGGATTAAAACTAATAGAGTTTTTACAACAGATTTTGGCGGAAATATTCATCCTGATACTCCCACTAAAATATTTGAAAAAATCATAAAAAAATACAATCTAAAACATCTTACTTTTCACGGTCTAAGGCATACAGGAATTTCACATATGATTGCAAGAGGATTTCAAGCACAAGTAATCAGTAGAAAAGTTGGCCATTCAAGTGTACAGGTTACTGATACTTATTATTCACATTTCTTTGAAGATGAATTTAAACAAGCAGCAAATTCTATGAGTGATGTTTTTGAAAAAGTACAATAAGAAAGACGAGATACATTATTCTGATCCCGTCTATTTTTTACTATTAATCTTTAAACTAAATCTTAATTTATTCTTTCTTGCCCAATCTTCAATTTCCTTTGTATACATAGGAATTCTTTTTTTATCATAATTAATTTTTAAGTATTCTAAAATAAAAATTCTTATACACATAGATATTTTCCAATAAGCATATATGTTTTCCAATTTATAAAATACATTCTTGTTTTCTGTAACATTTAAGTGTGATAAATAATGTCTATGATTTACAGCCTTATAAATAAAAATTTGTGTGTTTTCTTTAGTCTTTATACGCCTCTTATCTCTTTTGGTTAATAGTTTCCTAGATGTTTTATTGCTAAAATAGTATTCTATAATGTTCCTTAACTTCTCATCTGGTTTAATTAGAGTATTATAAAAACCTTCCATTATCTGAACCAAATTACAATTTTGCATCTCTTTATATCCATTTTCATTAGTATTTATCATAAATAAGTCATAAATAATTTGGGTATCTTTTCTAAACTTCTGAAATGCTTTTAAAGTTTTCCTATTTAAAACTTCTGGCGTAATACACCCTACTATTTCTTTTCCATTTCTTTTTTTATTCTTTGTCATGTATTTATCAACTATTGTAAAATGTGGTTTTATAACTTCTCCATCAGTTTCTATAATGATTTCATCTATATATGGAATATCCCCGAATATTAGTTTAATAAACTCTATTATACTGTATACTATTTCAGACATCCTAAAATAATTTGTCATTCTTTTGTTTTCTACTGTAATATCTATATGAATATTTTCATCTGTATACTTGTTTATAATTACCTTATTATTAGAGTTATACTTAAAATCATATCCTTTTATGTATGCAGAATGAATAGAATGACCTAAATAGTATGTTTTAAATGTTATTCTTTTTGTCATCATATCTATACTATCAGAAAAAGCATTTTCTAATATCAAATCTATTGCTACGGATGATAAAACAATCCTTTCCTTTGCGTTATATGAAAATATACATCCTATACATGAATACTTCTTTCCTGACTTATCTAATACATATATATTTTTTGTTTTATCTATTACTTTATCACTTCCAAATAATAGTTCTTTCACATCTATTCCAAAAATTTTATTTAACTGTTCAAATGAAATATCAATTATCACATTTTTATTTTTTATATCTAATGTTCCTTCTACTTCAAAAAAGTTTGTACTATCAATACTTATCTTATTTATTTCTAACATAGTTATTCCTGCTTTCTATATTTCCTTGATTGATTTTCTCTGTGCTCTTTAATGCATTCTAAAATGTATTTATATTCTCTCTTATAATCATCATTAAATGCATATGTTGTTTCACACAAAGAATATAATAACTTATTTAATGACTCCACAATTAATTTCAAAACTCTTTCAATATCTTCATATGTTGTTTTATATTCTTCAAATAACTTTTTTGCATCCATAAAATAATCTTTGTCTGTATGAGCTAAATAAACATCTCTATATGTATTTAATTTTTCTATAACTTCATTGTTTCCTTTTAATTCTTTTTTTATTTCTTTAAACAATTTTAATTTTTCATTTTTTTCCTTTATATCATTAGGATCATTACAAAACAGTTTTAAATTTGCAATGCATCTTTCTATCAATTTGATCACATTTTTATCATTTCTAGAATCCAATATTTTAGACATATCTAGCAATGTACTGTTCAACAAGCTAATTAAAATAGGCTTCAAGAAAAATGCTATTTGTTGAGTTTCTTTCGAATATATTTCAGAATTTTCTTTTATGTATTTATATATATCAAACCATTTTTTTATACCATAATAATAGTGTATATAGTTTTCTATTTCATTTTGCAAACTTTCTTTATCCATAATTCTACCTCTTTCGCTATATATTATATCACGCTTTTTAAATTTTGCTAATATACATCCAAGATTTCCGCCGTTTTTCCGCCGTTTTTCTCAAAAATAAAAAAATCAAGGAACTTTTAATCCCTTGATAAATCTGGTTGCGGTGGCAGGACTCGAACTATCGACCTTCGCTTTATGAGATTATAGTTGTGATATAGATTGACAAAAACCAAGTAATACTCAGCTTTAAATTAATTTCTGAGAATCCCATTCCATTTTATTTTCATTATATGTATGAACCATATCAACATTTAGTGCTAATTCATTTGATATAAGTCTTCTCATTTGCTTATTCATTCCATCAAAATTTAGTAATAGATTACCATGATAATCATTATTTTCTACTGGTTTTCTTTCATATGCAAAATAACCTTTATATCTATTTTTCATTTCTTTTAATTTACTAGTTGGTATTCTAACAATGCCATTTCCATATTTTAATGTATCAACATTAGCTTTTTTCTGTATTTTTAAATTATCTAGTGAATTTTCATCATCATCCCAATTTATAGATAACTCATCATATCCATCTTCATTTTGGTGCTTGCCATCAAAACAAAATGCTTCCCCAAGAATTCTATTAAATTCAATATTTATGTGATTTTTATCAGTTAGCCCTCTAAATGCATAATCGGGATATTCTATATTTGTATCAATCATGTGAGATTCATCACCTCATTAATTAAACTAGCTATCTGTTCTTCAAATTTACTTTCTTCTATGCAATCAGATATAGTATTAGTACTTGTTCCATTCTTATAAATCTTCCAAAAAGAAATATTGCCATTTTTATCAATATCAAATCCAATTCTAAAGTTATTTCTTACTATCCATTCTATAAATATTTCTTTGTCATCATCAATATAATTTTTTAATTTAGATAAATTATTTTCTAACGGATATATTGAGTCTCTCATATCAATATATCTTTTTATAGTCTCTATTAATCTATTATATGATTTTCGTGTGTATTCACTAACTTTTCTGCTAACATCATTTAATTCAGAAAACACATCAATATTTTCTGGCAAATTTTTATATATGCTTGTACTTATATTAAAAAAATCCTTATCCTCATAATAATTATTAAAATATACATTATTTATCATCCTAAATTACTCCCATTTTATCTCTCAATGGATCTTTTATTAAACTTTCAAATACTTCAGAATTATGCTTATGTAATTTTTCTAATATTTGACTAATATCGCATAACTTTAGATTTCCTATTTTATAAGTATCTTTATCTATAATAAATACTGGAATTGACTGCATTTCATTTTGTTTTGTACCTAATCCACAAATCATTCTCATTTGCGAATAATCTTCAAACGGAATCTCTATATTAGAACTATATACATTTACATTATATTTAGATGTAAGTCCCAATACTTCATTACTTAAATATTTATCCCACTTTTCTTCATTGTTTATTCCAAGTTCTTTCTTTGAAAATGCATTAATATATCTAATTCCAATACGATTAAAATTCTCTATATCATACAAATTTACAAACTCATCTAATATTTTCAAAAATTTATCTTTAAAATCTTCCCAACATTTATATTCTTGTGTACTTAAAGAAATAAAGTTTGGAGTTAAGTTTATTTTTGTTTTTCCATTTGTAGATATAAATATATGATTCTTAAGATTATTTCTCATTATTTGCGGAGTGACATTATCTATATTATTAATTTCTCCTTTCATTTCTACATTAACTATATTTTCATTTAGTACTTGATAATTCGGATATTCTTTTTTTATTTTGTTTTGAAATTCTGATAACAAAGTATCCGAATCATTATTTATCTTTAATATAGTTGAATATCTAATCTGAAATACAACATCTGTAATCTGATTATTTTTATATCTCATTACATATTCCTCCTTTTTTATACTACTATTATATACCATTCCCTTAAAAAAATCCACTATATTTTATTCAAATTTATGAATTTCTATGTAGTTTTGTCAAACAAATGTCTTAATTTCTCTTTAAAACTTACCAATATTCTCTTATAATAAAATCTTTATTAATCTTTTCTATGCATTCTTTCTCTTAAATTACTCATTTGTTGATATAATTTGTACTCATATGTTTTATCTCTATATATTTCTAATCTATGCATTACTCTATACACACTTATTATTTACTTTGTCTATCTATTTTTTATTAATTTTATCCACAACATGACTAATCCTACATCTAAATTTAACTCTTTATACTTCTTGATCATTTTTTCTTCTCTATATATTGTTTTGGATAAAATGTGATCTTCTTGATTTGTTTTTCAACGATTTTCTTGTTCCATCATATTTTAAAAAATATTCTACAACTAATTGCTTAAATATTGTATTGTGTGTTATCCTATTCATAGAAAATGCATTCTTTCGATATTAGTTTTGTGATAATTATCTCATATTGATATTTCCTATTTTTTATATTTGTGTGCCCTATCTATTATAAACATATAAGACCCCTCTCTCTTGACATGTTTTACATAATATGGTATACTAATAAATGTTCGAGGCAAAAGCCTTAACAAAAAATTTAATAAGGAGTTGCAAACTATGTATCAGATTAGTTACAACATGAGCCGGAAAGAACGCTACAAACAGCTGACTTTCGAAATCACCGATGCAAAGAACGCTCTTTGTGCAGCTGGCACTGAAAAGGACGTTTACAAAGCCTTAAAGGATTTGGCCGTCCTCTTCAAAATGTATGATAACTACGATCTGTTCCTGGACATCATTGAATGGGTTCAGGAAGTCCAGAAAGTCATCAATGCTGTCCAGATGCGTGATAAGACTCGTTCTGAGCTGGTTAGCCTGCTCGACGAACTGCTTGCAAAAGCCAACGGTATCGTTGATGAGGAAAAACAGAAAGAGCTTAGCAACAAGCTCAAGGCACTCTTCAACCAGCTGGCTGAGCACTCCGATGAAATCGCCAAGATCATTGATTTCAGCGAAATCTTTGACTAACTAAGTCAAAAGGCAATGGAGCAAATATAAATTTGCTCCATTGCTTTTTATTTTTTCATTTCATACTCCTTTAATACTTCACCATCAACATCTTTCAATACAATCTTATTATCAACAAGCACAATATAGCTATGAGCAGAATTACATTTTGGAAGAGAAATTGAACCAGGATTTGCAAAAACAAAACCCTCTTTCTCTTGAATAAAACCTTGATGAATATGTCCATAAATCATAACCTCAAAATCATCATAAGGAATATTCTCAATATTATACTTATGACCATGAGTAAAATAAAACTTCTTTCCATTAATCTCCATCAAAATATGATCATTAAACTTAAACTCTGAAATCATTTCATCAACTTCTGCATCACAATTCCCTCTAACAACCAACAATTTATCTTTTAAAGAATTCAAAATTTCTGCCACTTTCATTGGCTTATATTCTTGACTCAACTCATTTCTAGGTCCGTGATAATATAAATCACCTAATAATATTATTTTGTCAGGATTTTCTCTTTCATTAATCTCTTTTATTTTTTCTGCATAATATCCTGAACCATGTATATCTGATATAACAACTGCTTTCATATTCTCTACTTCCTTTCCAAAATAATATATCACATTTTTATAAATTAATCCATATTTCACTTGACTTTATTTCTATTAGCTTATAAAATATTTTTAAATAATTTAATATCATAAATAATAAAAAAGGAGGTCACATATGGATAAATATACTGAAATCAGACCTATTGCATTAGGTTTAGCAATAAAAAATAATAAACTACTTGTAGAAGAAAAATTTGATAAAGTAAAAAATCAAACTTTTTATAGATGTTTAGGTGGTGGTATTGAATTTCTTGAAAAAAGTTCTGATGCTTTAAAGAGAGAGTTTAAAGAAGAAATTAATACAGATATTATTGTAAAAGATTTTCTTGGTATTTCTGAAAATATCTTTACTTTTAATGGTAAAAATGCTCATGAATTAATTTTATTTTATTCAATTGATATTGCAGATAGTGATTACAAAGATGAATATAATATTATAGATAGAGGTGGCGAATTTTCTGCAAAATGGATTGATATTGATGATTTTAAAAATAAATCAAAAATATTATATCCTGAAGAAGTCTTTAAATATCTTTAAAAAGATAAGACTTTATTATATATTAAAATAAGACGGTATAAATGAACTATTCATTTATATTCGTCTCATTTTTCTTTTTTAATCAATATAATTTTTCAAGATATCATAAACTTTTTGAGTTGGAAGTCCAACAATACTAGTATAATTTCCATCAATTTTGTCAACAAATACACAAAATTCATTTTGAATACCATATGCTCCTGCTTTGTCCATTGCTTTTCCTGAATCAACCCATTTTTCTATTTCTTGTTCTGACATTTCTTTTAAGAATACTTTTACTTCATCAAATGTTTTGTATTCTTTGTAAACACCATCTTTTTCAATTAAAATGCTTAATCCTGTGATTACACTATGTGTTCTATCTCCTTCTAAAAGTTCTTTTATCATTTGAATTGCATTTTCTCTACTTTTTGGTTTTCCATATATCTTACCTTTTTTGGTTACAATCGTGTCTGAACCAATTACTACTCTGTCTCCTGATGTTTTTTCGAAAACATCTTTTGCTTTTATATATGCTAGTCTTTCTGTTTGTTGTTCTGGAGTTAATCCTTCTTTTAAACTTTCATCTACACCACTTACTATAATTTCAAATTCTGGTGTTATTAAACTTAATAGTTCTTTTCTTCTCGGAGAGCCTGAGGCTAATATTATTTTCATTTCTATATCATTCCTTTTTATATTTACAAAATCGTTCTAATTCTTTTTTCCAAAATCTATATTCTTAAATTCCTATTCTAGTTCTTTTTTGTCAAAGTCGTCATACTCTAAATCTGCAAATTCTATATTTTCAATGTTTTCTACTTTATTGTTTTCATTTAAAACTAGTTTGAATACTTCTGGTGAATTTAATTTTTTATTAAATATTGTTTTTCCATTAAAACTAATCTCTAATTTGTGCTTATTATTAATATTATTTAATTTACACCATTTTAATAATAAAAATGTTATTGCATATCCGTGTGAAAATATTGCTATTCTTTTTCCTTTATTTGCTTCTACAACTTCTTGTAATGCTTCATACATTCTATTTCTAACATCTACTTGACTTTCTCCTCCAATTGTTTTGTAATTTTCATCTTCATATTGTCTTACATACCAATCAGTTACTTCTCCATCATTTGGAATTCCAACTCTTCTTTCATTAAATCTTTCATCTATATTTGCTTTTAAATTTTGTTTTTCTAATAAATATTTTGCTGTTTGTAATGTTCTTACACAATTGCTTGTATATACTACATCTATATCTTGTAGTTCTTCTTCATTACTTAAGATTTCTGCTCTTTTTTCTCCTGTTACACTTAATACTATTTTCTCATTTTTTAATAAAGCGTTTTGAGTAGTTTTATAACTTTCTATCATTTCTTTGTTATTGAATCTTACAGAATGCCTTATTAAATATACTATTGTTTTCATTGTTTATATCCTTTTCTTACTTTTTTCCGCTTCAATTATAGCATATTCATTAGTTTATAGCAACTCCATTCACATATAATTTATATCCATTAAAATCAATATTACTATATGTTGTGTCATCAGCTTCTAATGATGTAATGTAAGAATCTCCTGTTAATTTTATTTTTGATGTTGAGTCTAATTTTAATGTTATACTTTTTGCTTCATTACTTCCATTTATTGTTCCTTCATAATAAGAATTTTCACTCATTGTCATATCTAATGTTGATATTGAGTCAATTACAATATTTCCTCTGCATTTTGTTGTGTCATTATTAATATTACATTTCCTCCGTTAGATCCTGTGTTTCCCCATGAGTCTTTTTGTGCTCTTAAAAAGTTTCCTGTGCTATCATTGTTTACAATTGTGTTATTTGTTAAATTGATTGTTGCTGTTGTATTTGTAATATAAAATGTGTCTCCATTGTTTGTTGTGATTTTACTATTTTTTGCTGTGAATGTTGCGTTTCCGTTTGATGCATCACCACTCATTGATTGATATAAAAATATGTTTTTATATGTTGTTGATTGTCCATTTAATTTTGTATTACTATCTGTTAAATCACAATTGTTTATTGTTACAGTGTTTGCTCCTTCTATTACTATTCCTTCTGATGCTTTTGCTACTAATGTCGCATCATTTACAGTAATATCTGCTGTTGAATATATTGATGGTGAACCATTTCCAGTTGTTGTATATGTTCCTCCATTTACTTTTACTGTTCCCCCACCTCTATCACTTCTTATTGCTGCACTTGATGTTCCACTTGTGTTTATTGTTAAATTTGCTCCATTTTTTGCTAATATTGCTGAATTATTTCCATAAAAATTACTACTATCTCCTCCGTCTGAATCTCCTGTTTTGTCTACTGTTATGTTTGATAAGTTTACATCTACATCTCCTGTTGCAATGATTGCATTTTCATTTGATGTTGTTGATGAATATTCTCCACTTTCTATTGTAGAGTCTTCTGAAATTTCTTTATTAGCTGTATATGTTATATTACTGGCTGTTTCTCCTTGAGCTCCTGGCATTTGCATATTATTTTGTATTTGATTTTGTGTGTTTGAACTTGAAATATTTTTTGTTATATAACTTTGTGCAAATGTTAATCCTGTTGTTACAATTGCTACTAAAATAATATAAATTATAATATTTTTTGCTCCATTTAATGTTTCAGCTAATGTTTTACTATTAAATCCAGACATGATTAAGTATATTACTAAAATACTTACTACAAATGCTTCTATTCCAAATATTATATAATATGATGTTTCTATTTCTGTATTATTTTCTCCATTTTGCATATCTGGCATACTTGGCATATTTTCATTTTCTTGGCTATTTGAGTCATTTTGTCCGTCTGGTTTTCCCATCATTTGGTTTTGTTGTGATCCTATTGAATTATTTCCATTTGATTCATCTGGCTTACTTAGTGGTGTTCCTTGATTATTTCCACTCGAATTTTTTTGCATTTGTGTATTACCACCCATTCCATTTGGTGGTGTTCCCATTTGTCCATTACTATTATTTTCTCCGCTTGAATTTGACATTTGAGGTGGATTTCCTTGATTTGTTTCCTCTCCACTTTCTTTAGCAAGCTTTATTGTAAATCCACTTGCAATACATACTATAATTATAATTGTTATCATAATTATATTTTTTACTTTTCTACTCATATTTTTATCCTCCTAATATTATTTGCAAGTCTTATTTCTTACTTTCTAAATGTATTTTAGTTTTAAAAGATTAAATAAATATTAAATATAAAAATTTTTTTATAAAATTATTTTCATTTTTAATCATTGTGTTATAATAAATTTGTTCAAAGGAGTGATATAAATGATTCGTTTATTTTTTATAAAAAATAAATTTAAAAATCAAAAATTAGTTAATAATGATAAGAAAATTCTTGAAAAATATACAAATATAGCTCAAAAATCAAAAGCTGAAATACTTAATGAATTTAATTCTGATATTGAAAAAGGTCTATCTTCAAAAATAATTGAAGAAAAACATAAAAATGATGAAAAAAATATTGTAGTAAAAGAGGAAAAACATTCATGGTTTTACTTTTTTATAAATTCATTTAAAGATAAATTTATTTTTATTCTTATAGTTTTAGCAATTATAAATAAATTTGTTGGTGATGATACTCTTGGAACTATAATTATTTTAGCTATTGGTTTTGCAAGTGCTTTGATAAGATTTTTTCAAGACTATTCTACTTATAAGTTTAATCAGTCTTTAAAGAGTAAACTTTTTTCTACTGCAACTGTTATAAGAAATGGCAAAGAAAAAAATATAAAAACAGAAGATATTGTATTAGGTGATATTGTTCATTTAAATGCTGGCTCAATAATTCCTGCAGATGTTATGATTTTAGAGAGTAAGGATTTATTTTTAAATCAATCTGTTTTTACTGGTGAGAGTGCTCCTATTGAGAAAAAGGATTCTTACATACCATCAAATGAAATTTTTTCACTATCTAATATTTGCTTGATGGGGACAAGTGTTATAAGTGGTAAAGCTACTGGTGTTGTTATCAGCACAGGATTTTCAACATATTTAGGAAATATGGGTAAACAAATTGATAATAAAAAAGAAATTACAAATTTTGAAAAAGGTATGAATAATATAACAAAACTTCTTATTAAATATATGCTTGTTGTTTCTATTGCAGTATTTATTATATATGCACTTATTCGTAAAGATGTATTAGAGGCAATTCTATTTGCATTATCTGTTGCTGTTGGAATCACTCCAACAATGCTTCCTATGATTGTTAATGTTAATTTAACTAAAGGTACTAAAACATTGGCTAAAAAGAAAACTCTTGTAAAAAACATTCAATCAATCCAAAATTTAGGTGCAATTGATGTATTGTGTACAGATAAAACAGGAACTTTAACATTAGACAAGATTGTCTTACAAAAATATATTAATGTTGAAGGTAAAGAAGATTTATCAATTCTTGAATATGCCTATTTAAATAGTTATTATGGAACTGGAATGAAAAACTTAGTTGATAAAGCTGTTATTACATATGGAAATGAGCATAATATTAAAGAAAAAATTGTTGATTATGAAAAAGTTGATGAAATTCCATTTGATTATACAAGAAAAATAATGAGTGTTGTTGTAAAACATGATGATCATTATAGAATTATTACAAAAGGTGCTTTGGAAGAAATATTAAAAAGATGTACTACTGTAAAAATAAATGGTGAACACAAAGACTTAACTCAAAATATGATTGCAAATATAAATAGTAATGCAAAAGATTTAGCTTTACAGGGAATGCAAGTTATTGCATTAGCTTCAAAAAGAGAATATTCTGGTAAAGATATATTTAATTCTTCTGATGAATCTGAAATGGTATTTATCGGGTTTGTTGCATTTCTTGATCCACCAAAAAAAGATGTAAAAACTACAATTAAAAATTTAAAAGAATATGGTGTTACAACAAAAATATTAACTGGTGATAATCAATATGCTACCGAAAATGTTTCAAGATTAGTTGGAATTCCAAATGATAAAATTTTAACTGGTTCTGATATTGATAAAATGTCTGATGATGAACTTTCAAAACAAGTTGAAGATGTTGATATATTTGCAAGAATGAATCCTTTACAAAAAGAAAGAATTATTACTATATTAAAGAAGAATGGTCATGTTGTTGGATATATGGGAGATGGTGTAAATGATGCTCCATCACTTCATAATGCTGATGTTGGTATTTGTGTAAATACTGCAACAGATATTGCAAAAGAAGCTAGTGATATAATTTTATTGGAGAAAAATTTAAAAGTTGTTTTTAATGGTGTTGTTGAAGGAAGAAAAGTATATGGGAATATTATAAAATATATGAAAATGGCTTTAAGTTCGGATTTTGGTGATGTTTTTAGTATTTTTATTGCAAGTATATTCTTACCATTTTTACCATTACTACCTATTCAAATGCTTTTACAAGATTTCTTATATGATTTTTCTCAAATAGCTATTCCTTATGATAATGTTGATAAAGAATTTTTATTAAAGCCTAGAAAATGGAATACAAAAGGATTAGGAACTTTTATGAATGTTATGGGACCTATTAGTTCAATTATTGATGTTTTAGCATTCTTGGCATTCTGGTTTATTTTAGGATATAACAATATTGCTAGTGAATCATATTTTCAAACAGCTTGGTTTGTTGAATGTTTAATTAGTGAAACTTTAATAATACATTTTGTGCGTACATCAAAAATTCCTTTTGTACAATCAAGAGCAAATCCTATCTTAACTGCTCTTACTATGGTTACAATAATTGGTACTATAATTACTCCAATATTATTCCATAATATTTCATCATTCCATTTTGAAATATTACCACCTTTGTATTACTTAATTGTTATTGGATTGACTGCTTTGTATGTTGCTCTTGTTCAAATTGTTAAAAAAATTTATATTAAGAAAGTTGGAGAATGGTTATAAAAACAAAAAACAAGGAATATTAAATCATTCCTTGTTTTTTTTGAAACTTTTTAACCAATTTTTTATTTAATTTTTCCACTTTTATTTTCCTTTTAACATTCTAATTTATAACCTAAGCCTCTAACTACCTTTATTTGCACATTTGAACCTGTATCAAATCCTGTTAATTTGTCTTCTAACATTGATTTTGCTGTAAGCATAATTACTTTTGATTCTATTTTTTGTTTTCTAATTTCCTGCAAAATTTTAAATCCTTCAATTCCAGGAAGCATTACATCTAAGACTACTAAATCATAAATATTTGTTAATGCATTATCTAGCCCTTCTTCTCCATCTACATAAACATCAACAATATATTGCTCATTTCTTAATCTACTTGCTATTACATCAGCAATTTTAAATTCATCTTCAACTATTAATATTCTCATATAAATCACCTTATATATATTACTTTTTATTCATTAAATGAATATTAAATTTATACAAAAATTTTAGATATTTTTTCAAATTGAATTTTCTATATCTCTTGATTTTTGCAAACTTTGAGGATATAATTTGTAAAGGTAAATTTAGAAAGGACAAGACTATGGATAAAATTATAAATAAAATAGCAGAAGAATTAAATGTAAAAAATACACAAGTGGAAAATGCTGTAAAATTAATTGATGAAGGAAATACAATTCCATTTATCGCACGTTACAGAAAAGAAGCTACAGGTGGGTTGAGTGATGAAATTTTAAGAGATTTAGGAGAAAGACTTACATATCTTAGAAACTTAGAAACAAGAAAAGGTGAAATTATAAAATCAATTGATGAACAAGGAAAATTGACTGATGAGTTAACTATTGCAATTGCATCAGCTGAAACACTTGCAGAAGTTGAAGATTTATACAGACCATTTAAACAAAAGAAAAAGACAAGAGCTACTGTTGCAAAAGCTAAAGGATTAGAACCATTAGCAGATATTATTATTGCACAAGAAGAGAAAAAAGATATTAATGAAATTGCTCAAGAATTTGTAAATATTGATAATTTATCTGATGAAGATAAAAATAATAAAGATAAAGTTGTTGCAACAGCTGAAGATGCAATTCAAGGTGCTTTAGATATTATCGCTGAAAATATTTCTGATAACGCAAAATATAGAAAATATATCAAAAAAATATGTTATCGTGAAGGTACTATTGTAACAAAATCTGCAAAACCTGATGAAAAATCTAATTATGAAATGTATTACGAATTTGCCGAATTAGTACATAAACTTCCAAGTCATAGAATTTTAGCTATTAATAGAGGTGAAGCTGAAGATTTCCTAAAAGTATCTATTGAAAAACCTACAGATAAAATTTTATATTATATTCAAAAAGATATAATAAAAGGAAAAACTCAATTTACAGAAATGCTTACAAATACAATTGAAGATGCTTTTACAAGATTAATTGAACCATCTATTGATAGAGAAATTCGTTCAGATTTAACTGAAAAAGCTGAAGAAAAAGCAATTAAAGTATTTGGTCAAAATGCTAAACAATTATTATTAGGTGCTCCTATAAAAGGTAAAACTGTTATGGGATTTGACCCTGCTTATAGAACTGGTTGTAAAATAGCTGTAATTGATGAAACTGGAAAAGTTTTAGATATAGCTACAGTATATCCTACAGCACCACAAAATGATGTTGAAGGTGCAAAGAAAACTTTATTAGATTTAATAAATAAAGACCATATTGATATGATTGCAATTGGAAATGGTACTGCATCTCGTGAATCTGAAATGTTTGTTTCAGATATGATTAAAGAAGTAAAACATGATATTTGTTATGTAATTGTTAGTGAAGCTGGTGCATCTGTATATTCTGCCTCAAAACTTGCAACAGAAGAATATCCTGATATAAATGTATCAATAAGAGGAGCTATTTCTATTGCTAGACGTTTACAAGACCCACTTGCGGAGCTTGTAAAAATAGACCCTAAAGCTATTGGTGTAGGACAATATCAACATGATGTAAATCAAAAGAAATTGTCTGAAAGCCTAACAGCTGTAGTAGAAGATAGTGTTAATAAAGTAGGAGTAGATGTAAATACAGCAACACCATCACTTTTATCTTATGTATCAGGAATTAATAATACAATAGCAAAAAATATTGTAAAATATAGAGACGAAAATGGAAAATTAAAAAATAGAAAACAATTATTAAAAGTACCTAAATTAGGAAAAGTAGCATTTGAACAATGTGCAGGTTTCTTAAGAATATTAGACGGAGATAATCCTTTAGAAGTAACAGCAGTTCACCCAGAAAGTTATGAAGCAACAGAAAAACTATTAGAAACAATAGGATTTGATAAAAAAGATCTAAAAGACAAAGAAAAACTAGAAGAATTAAGAAAAAAACTAAAAACAATAAATGTAGAAGAAATGGCTAAACAACTAGGAATAGGCGAAATGACATTATCAGACATAGTAGAAGAATTATCAAAACCAGGAAGAGACCCTCGTGAAGATATGCCAAAACCTATTTTGAGAAATGATGTTTTAAAATTAGAAGACTTAAAAGAAGGAATGGTATTGACAGGTACAGTAAGAAATGTAATTGATTTTGGAGCATTTGTAGATATCGGAGTTAAACATGACGGACTTGTACACATTTCAGAAATGAGTGATAAGTTTATAAAAAATCCATCAGATTTAGTTTCAGTAGGTGATATTGTAAAAGTAAAAGTTATTAAGATAGATAAAGATAGACAAAAAGTTGGATTATCAATGAAAGTTTAAAAGCCGAAAACGTAATATTTTGTTTTA